>Ga0208612_1000009_pt1 | contig 214017 bp, 211 predicted proteins | sample AntDryMetagUQ889_FD_188089 | JGI IMG/M metagenome (GOLD analysis project Ga0208612, IMG submission 188089) | Polar desert microbial communities from Antarctic Dry Valleys - UQ889 (SPAdes) | ecosystem: Environmental > Terrestrial > Soil > Desert | place: Antarctic Dry Valleys | collected... | reverse complement strand
CATCTAAGTGCGAAGCTCGCCTCAAGATGAGGTTCCCCACTGGGTTAACCAGGTAAGACCGCAGCGAGACTAGCTGTTTGATAGGCCGCACGTGTACGCACAGCAATGTGTTCAGCGAAGCAGGCACTAATGGTCGAGGGCTTGACCTAGTTCACGCGACTAGCACGCTGCTGGATCGCGTTGGAAATGACGGCATACCGATGTCGTCGACCACGACGATTCGACGCTTCCACCTTCGGTCGTGCTCTCAACGAGGGCGCGGGTCGTAATTGAAGATTTGTCCCGGTGACGCTAGCGGAGAGGTCCCACCCGTTCCCATCCCGAACACGGAAGTTAAGCTCTTCAGCGCCGAAGATACTTGGGGGGCAACCTCCTGGGAAAATAGGTCGTCGCCGGGATATTTCATTTCCGGGACATTTAGATTTTTGCGGTATGTGCATTGCGTCAGCCCTGACGGTCGGACCGGCGGGGCTGTTGGTATCCTCGACGATGTGGATCGCGCCTGCCCCCTCATCGCCCTGGCCGAGGATCGTCATGCGACGATCGACGGCCCCGATGGAGCACATCGATGCCATGCCGTCGAGCCGCCAGGTCCTCTTGCGCGCTCCCGACAGGCGCAGCTGTGCCTGACGCCCGCGCATCAGGGTTGCGAGCTGTTCACCGCGAATTTGGCGCGGCGCGGCGGGGGTACACCTGGTCGAGCGCCTCTGACCGACGGCCTCGTAACGACCCGGCTCCTTCTGGCTCCGGAGCCGGCGTGGCGTGGGGTGGCCGGCCGGGCGCGGCGGGCGCGTCCCGGTCCGCTGTTCGCACTCGCGGGCGCCGCGCTCGTCGCCGGTGTGGGTGGCATCTTTCTGGTTTCCGCTCTAGTCGACGAGGAGATCGATTTCGCGCTGGTAGCGAAACCATCGGTTGCGGCGTCGCCATTCGCAGTGGATACGGCGACGCCGAGCCCGAGCCCGATCCCGACCGCGACTTCGGCACCGCCGCTAGCTACCCCGACCGCGGAGCCGACGGCGGCGGCAACGCCTACATCGACCCTCGCACCCACGCCTGCATCCACGCCTGCAGTCACGCCTGTATCGCAGCAGACGTATGTCGTGGCCGAAGGCGACACCCTGGCCTTGATCGCGCAGGATTTCGGCACGACGGTCGATGAGCTCCAGTCAATCAATGGGATCGACGACCCGGACCAGATCAACCTAGGCCAGGTTCTCGTCATCCCCTGAGGCGGATTACATCGGAGGCTGGCAGGTACGACAGAAGGTCGTCGCCTCACGTCCGCCGATCTGACGAAGCTCTCGTCCGCAGCGCGGACAGGGCTCCCCGCCGCGCAGATGAACCTGGAGTATCTCGCGGTGCTGGGTCTGAATATCCGGGGGGACGAGGACGTGAAGCTGCTCGGTCGCATGAGTCAGAACATCGCGCATGGCGTGGTAGAGACGGTCGATGTCGTCGCTGTTGAGCGTGCTGCGCCGTCGAAACGGCGCAAGCCCTGCGGTCCACAGGATCTCGTCGCTGTACGCATTGCCGATGCCGGCCACGAATTTGCTGTTTCGAAGCAGCGGCTTCAGTTCGCCCGGATGCCGTCGGATGCGCTGACGGAAGACGTCGAGCGTCAGGTCGTGCGCGTCGGCATCGGGCCCCATCTCGCTCCAGCCGGGGATGTCATTCAGGCGGTCTGGCCCAAGCAGGTACAGTTTGCCGAGCATCTCACGATCGACATAGCGTAGGTCCTCGTCGCCGGCGAGCTGAAGGCGCAGGCCTGTTCGTGCGCGGACGCGTTCCGCGCTGCCGGTAATCCAGAAACGACCGGCGAGCATCGGATTCACGGCAAGCATCCGTTCGATCTTCCCGGCACGTTTCAGGGGCAGCAGGAGAAACTTGCCGCGCCGTTCCGCGCCGTCAATGGTGACGCCGGGCAGGGCGCCAAGGTCCTCGGGCGTTGCCCGAACCAGAATCGGTGTCGGTGCTGTGGCCGCAATGACCCTCCGGCCGCCGAGACGTCGCGTCAGCTCGGCAGCGACCGCCGCCAGGTCGGGCAGCTCAGGCATGGGGATGAACCTTGGTGATCACTTGACCGTATGGTATGCTGCCGCGGCCGTGTGACAGACAACCCCATATTCGCGCGCGAGCGCGTCGATTTCCGTCGGTTGGCAAGAAGGAGCACCGAGTCGTCCGTTTCGAGACAGCAGGCAGCCCTGACAGCGACGATCGGTAGTGGACGCCCTCCGCGTGGAGGGCGTTATTTGTTGCCGCGGACTATATCGACAGGAGCGTATTGAACACTTGACCGACGACACCAATCAGGGGACGCCGAGCGCCATCAAGGATCCGGAGCCCGAGACCGCGGTGGCTGAACTGCCCGCTGCGGCCGAAACGCCGGAGGCCGTGACTTCAGAAGCACAGCCGGAAGGCTCGATCGCTCAGGGAGCAGACGCCTCGTCAGACGAGACGACTCAGGCGAACGCCGCTGAGACCGATCCGACTGAGGCATCCGACGCATCCGAAGGCCCAACGGCCGAGGCTCTGCCGGATGACGTCGCCAGCCAGCTCGCAGCTCGCGCTTCGGCCGATACGGATGATGCCGTCGAGGCGGTCGGCGACCAGCCGGTCCCGGTTGTCGCCGAGGAGACCGCGCCCGACGCTGAGGCTGCACCTGAGGATGAAGTCCGCGCTGAGGCTGCTGCGCCCGACGCTGAGGCTGCTGCGCCCGACGCTGAGGCTGCACCTGAGGATGAAGTCCGCGCTGAGCCGATGACCATGGCGGAGCTGCTCGATCATCCCGACAACGAGGTGAAGAGCCTGAAGCATGGTGATGTGGTCGAGGGGATCGTGGTCCGGATCGACCCGGACGAGATCCTTGTCGACTTCGGTGGCAAGAGCGAGGGTGTCGTCAGCAACCGCGAGCTCATGAACCGCCGCGGCCCGCGCGACGGTGATGAGAGCCGGCCGGACGTGGAGGTCGGACACGAGGTGCTCGTGTACGTGCTTCAGCCGGAGTCGCCGGAGGGCCATGCCGTCCTCTCGCTGCGACGAGCCGGTCTGGAGCGCAAGTGGCGCTCGATGCAGGAGCGCTTCGACGCCGGCGAGATCGTCGAAGCCCGCGTCATTGATCACAATAAGGGCGGTCTCATCGTCGATCTCGGCGTCCGCGGCTTCGTGCCGATCAGCCAGATCGTCGACTTCCCGCGGCGTCCGCGCGACGAGCAGCCGCGCGACGCCGCGCAGGAGATCGCGGAGAAGCTTCAGCCGTTCGTCGGGCGCACGCTGCGCTTGAAGATCCTCGAGGTCAACCGCAAGGCGAACCGCCTCATCTTGTCCGAGAAGGTCGCCCTGTACGAAGAGCGGCGCGAGAAGCGCGACGAGCTCTTCAGCAGCCTCGAGACCGGTCAGAAGGTCACCGGCGTCGTGCGCAGCATCGCGCCCTTCGGCATCTTCGTCGACCTCGGCGGTATCGACGGCCTCGTCCACAAGAGCGAGCTGTCGTGGAACAAGGTCAACAACCCGGAAGCTGCGCACAACATCGGTGACGAAGTCGAAGCCGAGGTCATCGACATCAACCACGAGCGTGGCCGGATCAGCCTGTCGATCCGGCGCCTTCAGGCCGATCCCTGGCAGGAGTCCGTGGCCAAGTACAAGATCGGCGACGTCATCGACGGGACCGTGACAAAGCTCGTCAACTTCGGCGCATTCGTTCGCGTCGAGGAAGGCCTCGAGGGCCTGATCCACATCAGCGAGCTGTCCCACCAGCGCGTCGCCCACCCCGGCGATGTCGTTCAGGAAGGACAGGAGATCAAGCTGCGGATCATCAGCCTTGACTCGGAGCGCCATCGCCTGGGCCTCAGCCTGAAGCAGGCCGAGGATCGCCCGGCTCCAGCCCCGCGCGAGGAGCGACCGCGTCGCGAGCGCGGGCCGCGTCAGAACCGGTCCGAGTATCGTCCCGAGGACGCGACTGCTGAGCCCGAAGGCGGCATCGACAGCACCATGGCCGCCGCGTTCGCGTCGTCAGGCCTGCTGGAGCAGTTCCGCAACCAGGATGAGGCCGATGCGGCGGGCGCCGCCGAAGAGCCGGAAGCCGCCGACGAGTCCTCGACCGCCACGGAAGCCGAGGCAGCAGCCGACGAGCCGGAAGCCGCCGATGAGCCCGCCACCGCCATGGAGACGGAGCCGCAAGCCGCCGCTGAGCCGGAAGCCGCCGACGACGAACCCGCGACCGCCGCGGAGGCGGACCCGACCGACGACACCGCGACCGCCGCGGAAGCGAAGCCGGAGGCCGCTGAGGCACCGGCCGAGGATGGTGTCGAGGCCAAGTCCTAGGGGTTAATGGGGCCGGGGTGCGGGTCGGCTCCCGTCGGGTCAAAAGCTGTCGTGGCGGGCATTAGACGCAACAGTGCGCCGTGAGCTGCCGATCCTGAGCGTGGATGAGCATGGACTGGCCCCCATCTGCCGGCTATCGCCCGCCAGCGCGGCGTATGGCCCAACGGACTCCTCTGAAGGTCGCGCGGCAGGGTCCCGTGCTTCGATCGGGTCTTTCTGGAAGAGAAGTGAGCGAATTCGTGCCGTTCACCGTATCTCCTGTACACGGCCGATACAGTGCGTGCGCCGACGCGGCGCACGGCATCGGTGCCGTACACTCGTAACCAGTCGCACACGGAAGCCGAGCATGGATCGATTCGACAAGTTCACAGACCGAGCTCGCAAGGTCCTGACCCTTGCCCAGGATGAGGCGCAGCGCTTCAACCACAACTACATTGGGACCGAGCATCTGCTCCTCGGCCTCGTCCGCGAGGGCGAGGGCGTCGCCGCGCGCGTGCTCGAGAACATGAACGTCGAGCTGTCCAAGGTCCGCACCGCGGTCGAATTCATCATTGGCCGCGGAGATCGGCCGGTCGTCGGCGAGGTCGGTCTCACCCCCCGTGCCAAGCGCGTGATCGAGCTGGCCATCGACGAGGCGCGACGGCTGGGGCATAACTACATTGGCACCGAGCACCTGCTGCTTGGCCTCGTTCGCGAGGGGGAGGGGATCGCGGCGGGCGTGCTCGAGAGCCTGGGCGTGAATCTCGACAAGGTTCGGCACCAGGTGATCCACGTCCTGAGCCAGTCGAGTAGCACGACGCCGACGCAGGAGACGAAGCGGCCGAGCAAGACGCCGACGCTCGATCAGCTGGGCATCAACCTGACGGAGGCCGCACGCTCCGGCGCGCTTGACCCGGTCATCGGCCGTGAGAAGGAGATCGAGCGCGTCATCCAGATCCTGTCGCGGCGACGAAAGAATAATCCGGCGCTGATTGGTGAGCCCGGTGTCGGCAAGACGGCGATTGCGGAGGGCCTCGCGCATCGGATCGTCTCAGGTGACGTGCCCGAGACGCTCACCGACAAGCGCGTGCTGACGCTCGACATCGGCTCATTGGTGGCCGGGACGAAGTACCGCGGTGAGTTCGAGGAGCGGCTGAAGAAGATCATTGAGGAGCTGCGTAATTCGAACGACAGCGTGCTCTTCATCGACGAGTTGCACACGCTTGTGGGAGCGGGCGCCGCGGAGGGTGCCATCGACGCTGCCAATATCCTCAAGCCGCCCTTGGCGCGCGGTGAGCTCCAGTGCATCGGCGCGACGACGCTGGACGAATACCGGAAGTACATCGAGAAGGACTCGGCGCTCGAGCGTCGTTTCCAGCCGGTCATGGTCGACGAGCCAACGGTGGACGAGGCGATCGCCATCCTCTTCGGGATTCGCGAGCGCTTCGAGGAGCACCACAAGGTCAAGATCAGCGACGAAGCCGTGAAGGCCGCGGTGGACCTCTCCGTGCGTTACGTCGCCGACCGTGCGCTGCCGGACAAGGCGATCGACCTCATCGACGAGGCCGGGTCACGCGTTCGTTTGCGTTCGGCCAAGGCGCCAGCCGAGATCAAGTCGGCGCAGCAGGCCCTCGAGGAGGTCACGCAGCAGAAGGACGAGGCGATCGCCGGCCAGGATTACGAGGCGGCCGCGCGACTGCGCGACGAAGAGGCACGGGGCAAGGAACAGATCGAAGAGCTCAAGAAGGCCTGGCACGAGGAGCGCGCCAAGGAGACGCCGATCGTCACCGATGAGGACATCGCGCAGGTCGTCAGCATGTGGACCGGCATCCCGGTTGTCCGCATCAGCGTCGAAGAATCCGAGCGGTTGCTCCACATGGAGGACGCGCTGCACAAGCGCTACATCGGCCAGCAGGAGGCGATCACCACCATCAGCCGGGCCGTCCGTCGTGCCCGTGCCGGCCTGAAGGATCCGAAGCGGCCCATCGGCTCATTTATCTTCATGGGACCGACTGGCGTCGGTAAGACCGAACTGGCGAAGGCGTTGGCCGAGTTCATGTTCGGTTCCGAGGATGCCCTCGTGAAGATCGACATGAGCGAGTTCATGGAGCGTCACAACGTGTCGCGCCTGGTCGGGGCTCCTCCCGGCTACGTCGGCTACGACGAGGGCGGGCAACTGACCGAGGCGGTGCGACGCAAGAGCTACAGCGTCGTGCTGCTCGACGAGATCGAGAAGGCGCATCCCGAGGTCTTCAATATCCTTCTCCAGATCCTCGAGGATGGCCACCTGACCGATGCCAAGGGTCGCCGCGTCGACTTCCGCAACACCGTGATCATCATGACCAGCAACGTCGGCGCGCAACAGATGCAGCGCGACACCTCGATCGGCTTCCGTGCCGAGGCGGTCGGTGAGGCGGCGCAGGCGACCGCCGACTACGAGCGCATGAAGGACAAGGTTCTCGCCGAGCTGAAAAACACGTTCCGTCCGGAGTTCCTCAATCGAATCGACGCCACCGTCGTCTTCCGCCAGTTGACCCGTGAGGAGATCCGCCTCATCGTCGACCTGCTGCTAAAGCGCGTGAAGGATCAGCTGGCCGGGCAGGAGATGGAGCTCATCGTGACCGATGCGGCCAAGGACGCGATCATCGCCAAGGGCTACGATCAGGCCTATGGAGCGCGTCCGTTGCGACGCGAGATCCAGAACCAGATCGAGGACGCGCTCGCGGAGCGCATGCTCCAGGCCAGCTTCTCTCCCGGCGACACGGTCATCGTCGACGTCGGGGCAGATGGCACGCTCACCATCGATAAGGCCGCGCCGCCGGCGAAGCGGCAACCGGCCAAGGCGGGCCGGTAACAACCTGCCGGTAAGCCGCCGGTAAGCGCCCGGTACTCCACGGCGTGGGATGATCGCACCGCGCCTTGCGCCACATTCACCACCTGACGTTCGGGGGCAGCGTGCCAGCCGCAAAGACGACCTTTCTGTGCCAGCAATGTGGTGCCTCCTCGCCCAAGTGGTCCGGCCAATGCCCGTCATGCGCGGGGTGGAACACGCTGGTCGAGACCATCGCCGTGCCCCGCACTGCGGCGCGCGCCCCATCGGCGGCACGCTCCATGGCGGGAGCCGCCGTGGTGACGCCGATCGGCTCCGTATCGAGCGCGGAGGCTTCTCGGCTCGTATCGGGCATCGTCGAGGTCGATCGCGTGCTCGGCGGCGGCTTCGTTCCGGGCTCGATCACCCTGTTCGGCGGCGATCCCGGGATCGGCAAGTCCACCCTGCTGCTTCAGATGGCAGCAAGATTGGCGCGACAGGGGCCGGTCCTGTACATCACGGGCGAGGAATCGACTGCGCAGGTTCGCGGCCGGGCCGAACGCGTTGGTGCAGTGGTCGACGGGCTCAGCTTGGCGGCCACCACGGACCTGGAGACGGCGCTGGCGGCAGTCGAGAACATCGGGCCGGTGCTGGCCGTGGTCGACAGCGTGCAGACCCTGTCGAGCGCGGAGCTGTCAGGCCCCGCGGGGAGCGTCGGCCAGGTCCGCGAGGTCGCGTCTCGCCTGGCGGAGGTGGCCAAGGTGGGCGGCACCTGCGTGGCACTCGTGGGCCACGTGACCAAGGAAGGGACGGTGGCCGGACCGCGCACCCTCGAGCATCTCGTCGACGCGGTCATCTATGTCGAAGGGGAGCGCCTGGGGACCACGCGCCTCCTGCGCGCGGCCAAGAACCGCTTCGGGTCGACCGATGAGGTGGGCGTTCTCGAGATGCGTGGCGACGGCCTGGCCGAGGTCGACGACGCCAGCCGCTTCTTCATCGAGTCCGACGAGTCGCCGACGGCCGGATCGGCGATCACCATCGCCCTCGAAGGGACGCGTCCGCTGGCGGTCGAGATCCAGGCGCTCACGGCCGCGGCCGCCTACGGATCACCGCGACGGGCAACCACCGGCATCGACGTCAACCGCGTGCTCATGCTCATCGCCGTGCTGGCGCGTCACGCGGGGCTGAACCTGACCGGCCACGACGTGTACGTCAACGTGGCCGGCGGCCTGCGCATCGACGAGCCGGCGGCCGACCTGGCGGTGGCGGTGGCGCTCGCCTCGAGCCTGCGTGAACGGCCGGTCCTGGCCGCGACCGTGCTGGCCGGCGAGGTCGCCCTATCGGGGCGGCTCCGTTCCGCGGCCCGTGTCGAACGCCGTCTGCTCGAGGCGTCTCGGCTCGGGTTCACGCGACTCATCACCGGTCCCGCACGCGGCGCGTCGTCGGCCAGCGGCGCAGGCCCCGTGATCGCTCGCGACATTCGCGCTGCCCTGTCTGAGGCGCTCGAGGCCTGATCGTCATCGGTCCGGTGCGGATTGGTGTCGATCGTGGACGTTGCACAGGCCGCGTGCTAAGGTGGCCGCCGCTGGAAGCCAGCCGCGCTCCTGCGACTTTATCGGCCTTTATTCGCGGCATCCTCGGTTCATGTTCGGCACTCATCAAATCGCATGACACGCATTATTCAGCTTACCGGTGCGCTGCTGGGCACCCTGATCGGGTTTGCGCTCGGCCTGACGCTGCTTCAGCGCGCCGGGGACCTGGTCGAGCCGGCGAACCGACCGGCATTCCTGACCGCGTTCGTAGTCGCAATGCTCCTGTTCGGCTATCTCGCCATCCCGTACATCACCATCTACCCGGCGCGACTCGCGGTCGAGAGGCTGAGCGAAGCCGGTGCCGGAGAGTTCGCGCTGGGCGTCGCCGCGATCGTCATCGGCCTGGTGATGGGCGTCCTCATCGGTATTCCGCTGGCCCAGGTGGGTGGCGTGACGGGATCGCTCGGTCCACCCGTCGCGGCCGTCTTGGCGGCCATCATCATGCTGGGCGCGACGATGTACCGGCGCGACGTGCTGCTGGCCGCGTTTGCCGACGCGTTGCCCGGTGCTCGGCCACGCGGTGTCACGAATCGGGTCGTGGTCGACACGAGCGCCGTGATCGACGGCCGCATCGTGGATATTGTCGCGACCGGCTTCATTCTCGGAACGCTCGTAGTGCCGCGCTTCGTGCTCGACGAACTCCAGCGCATCGCCGACTCGCCCGATGCCATGCGTCGCAACCGGGGACGTCGAGGCCTGGAGATGTTGTCCGCGCTCCAGAAGGACGCCGTTTCGCCGATAGAGATCGTCGAGGCCACGTACCCGGAGGTGGCCGAGGTCGACGCCAAGCTGATGGCGTATGCGCGCGACACCGGTGCGGCGATTCTGACCAATGACTACAACCTGAACCGGGTGGCGGACCTCCAGGGCATCCGGGTGCTGAACACGAATGAGCTCGCCAATGCGGTGAAGTCGGTGGTGCACCCAGGCGAGGAGATGCACGTCCGGATCATCCAGGAGGGCAAGGAGGCGGGGCAGGGCGTTGGCTACCTGGACGACGGCACCATGATCGTGGTTGAGGGTGGGGTGCGCTTCATGAACAAGGATCTTCCCGTCAGCGTGACCCGGGTGCTCCAGACCGTCGCGGGGCGGATGATCTTCGCGCAGCCGCGTGACGCTGGCTGATACGAGCGTGCCCGGACCATTTGCCGCCATTCTCGTGGCCGCCGGGCGCAGCCGTCGCATGGGCAGCGACAAGCTGTGGGCCGATATCTGGGGACGGCCGGCATGGCGTTGGAGCCTCGATGTCCTGCTCGCGACGCCGGGCGTCGACCGCATCGCCGTCGCTGTCGGAGCCGATGCGGTCGAGCGCTTTCGCTCTGCCCTTCCCGACGACGCGGGCGACCGGTGCATCGTGATTCCGGGAGGCGCGGAGCGGGCCGATTCGGTCATTGCAGGCCTCTGGGCGCTGACCGCGGCCGGGCACGACGACGAGACGCTGGTCCTCGTCCACGACGCAGCCCGTCCGGCCATCAGCGTCGAGCTGGCCACAGCCGTGGCCGACGCTGCCTCGCGCGTGGATGGCGCGGTGATCCCGGTGATCCCGGTGGTCGACTCATTGAAGCGCGTGCGCATCGAGCGCGTCGTGGGACCGATCGACCGCGAAGAGGTCGTGGCGGCGCAGACGCCGCAGGCCGCACGGCTGGGAGCGCTGCGGGCGTCGATCGAGGAGGCACACGCATGGGGCCGTCCAGTGACCGACGATGCCGGTGCACTCGCCGCGGCGGGCGTATCGGTCCGGGTCATTCCGGGCGATCCATTGAATCGCAAGCTGACCCAGGAGGCCGACCTGGTGGCGCTGCGTGCCCATCTGGCCGCTCGCTCGACCGAAGTGGTGCCGTCTGGCGTCGGGGCGCGCGTCGGTATCGGCTTTGACGCGCACCGCCTGGTTGCCGGCCGTGCGATGCGAATTGGTGGCGTGACCTTCCCCGATGAGCCGCGAGGTCCGGAGGGGCACTCCGATGGCGACGCGGCCCTCCACGCGCTGATCGACGCCCTGCTGGGTGCCGCTCGGCTGGGTGACGTCGGTACCTTGTTTCCCGCTGGCGCCGCCTGGCAGGACGCTGACTCGAGCGATCTTGTTCGCCAGGCCGTCGCGCGGCTGGCCGAGCACGGCTGGCAGCCGGTGAACGTGGACATCGCGGTGGCGATCGCGCGGCCTTCCATTGCATCACGGCGCAGTGAGCTCGCGGGGGCCATCGGCGGCTTGCTGGGCATCGGCGCAGAAGCGGTGTCGGTCAAGGGCACGACGTCGGACGGGCTCGGGTTCGCCGGAGCCGAAGGCGTGGCCGCATGGGCGATCGCGAGCATTGAGCGGGCGTAGATGAACGACTGGATCGGCGGACGACGGCCGGTGGCCGAAGTCCTCGCGGCTGGACGCGTGGCGCGACGCCTCCTCGTCTCCTCCAGCGCGAAACCGTCGCCCGAATTGCGAGCCATCACCGACGCGGCGCGCCGCGTCGACATCCCGATCGAGCGCGCGCCGACTGATCTGATGACGCGGTTGGCCGGATTCGACGGCCACCAGGGAGTCCTGATCGAGGTCGGCGAGCGGCGCTGGGCGTCAGTTGGCGAGATGTTGAGTCGGGCCGCGACGGCTGAGCATGATCCGTTGGTGCTCGTGCTCGAGCATCTCCAGGACCCGGTGAACTTCGGCACGCTGCTGCGTTCGGCGGAAGCGGCCGGCGTTGACGGCGTCGTGTTTCCGGAACGTGGCGCGGCTCCGTTGAGCGCGGCTGCCGTCAAGGCCAGCGCCGGGGCCAGCGAGCATCTCCTGCTCGGACGCCTGCCCACCATAGGCGAGGCCATCCACGAGCTCAAGCACGCCGGACTGCGGCTGGTGGCCGCGGACCAGGACGCCGGTGCATCGGCTTGGGAAAGCGACCTTGGCGGTCCGTTGGCGATCGTGGTTGGGAGCGAAGGGAGCGGACTTTCGGGTGCCACCCGACGTCGCTGCGATCTGCTCGTCAGCTTCCCGATGGCCGGGCGCGTGGCGAGCCTCAATGCCGCAACCGCCGGCGCGCTGCTCGTGTTCGAGGTCGTCCGCCAGCGATCAGGGCCTGCCGCCGCGCTAGACTGAGCGGCCGATGCCGAGGTAGCTCAATGGCAGAGCAACTGTTTTGTAAACAGTAGGTTGTGGGTTCGACTCCCTCCCTCGGCTCCATTATTTGAGCGTGAATTGGCGCCACATAAGCTTCAGAATTCTGCTGAAGGAGCGCCTTTGACGCCCCAGCTGACGCCCCCGCGGATGCGATCCGGTCCTTGGGCGAGCTGCCCCGGACGAAAGTAGGCTGAATGACCTTTGGTCCTGTGGGACGATGGATGCCGAAGATGCGCCGCTGAAGTGGTCGGCGCAAGCTATTCACGAGTACGGAGAGGGATTGGACCAACCACGCCTGAACTGGATCGCAGGCTTCATCTGGGGCATTGCGGACGATGTCCTGCGCGACCTGTATGTCCGCGGGAAGTACCGCGACGTCATCCTGCCGATGACCGTCCTGCGCCGGCTCGACGCCGTACTGGAGCCCACTAAGCGGGCCGTCCTCGACATGAAGGCCAACCTAGACAACGCCGGGATCATCAACCAGGACGCCGCTCTCCGACAGGCCTCTGGTAACGCGTTCTACAACGCCTCAAAGTTCATGCTCCGCGACCTGAGAGCCCGCGCAAGCCAGCAGCAGTTGCGCGTCGACTTCGAGGCCTACCTCGACGGCTTCTCACCCAACGTGCAGGACATCCTCGAGAAGTTCGAGTTCCGCAACCAGATTCCGCGCCTCTCCCGAGCCGATGCGCTCGGCACCCTGATCGAGAAATTCGTCTCACCCGACATCAGCCTCAGCCCGAACCCGGCGCTCAACGGAGACGGATCGGTCAAGCAGCCCGGTCTCGACAATCACGCCATGGGCACCATGTTCGAGGAGCTGGTTCGCCGCTTCAACGAGGAGAACAACGAGGAGGCCGGCGAGCACTGGACGCCCCGCGATGCCGTCCGGCTCATGGCGAATTTGATCTTCCTGCCCGTCGCGGACCAGATCAAGTCGGGCACGTATCTCATCTACGACGCTGCCTGCGGCACCGGCGGCATGCTCACGGTCGCGGAGGAAACGCTCCGCGAGCTTGCCGAGGAACGTGGGAAAGGGGTCGCCACCCACCTGTACGGCCAGGAGATCAACTCCGAGACGTACGCCATCGCCAAGGCCGATCTGCTGCTCAAGGGCGAGGGCGAGGCGGCCGACAACATCATCGGCGGCCCGGAGTTCTCGACGCTGTCGAACGATGCGTTCCCGGCACGAGAGTTCGACTTCATGCTCAGCAATCCGCCGTATGGCAAGAGCTGGAAGAGCGACCTCGAGCGCATGGGCGGCAAGGGCGGCATGAAGGACCCGCGCTTCATCATCGAGCACGCGGGTGATCCGGAGTATTCGCTCATCACCCGCTCCAGCGACGGGCAGATGCTGTTCCTGGCCAACCTGCTGAGCAAGATGAAGCACAACACCCCACTCGGCAGCCGCATCGCGGAGGTCCACAACGGCTCCAGCCTGTTCACCGGCGACGCCGGCCAGGGCGAGAGCAACATCCGGCGCTGGATCATCGAGAACGACTGGCTCGAAGCCATCGTCGCCCTGCCATTGAACATGTTCTATAACACCGGCATCGCGACCTACATCTGGCTGCTCACCAATCGCAAACAGGAGCATCGGCGCGGCAATGTGCAGCTCATTGATGCCACCAAGTGGTTCACGCCGCTTCGCAAGAACCTGGGCAAGAAGAACTGCGAGCTATCGGACGCCGATATCCGTCGCATCTGCGACAGCCTGCTGGCCTTCGAAGAGACCGATGAGTCCAAGATCTTCCCAAATGCCGCCTTCGGCTATCAGAAGGTGACGTCTGACTCCTCGCGTGTCCCGCTCGTCCCGCTCGTCCCGTTTTCCGAAGGGAGGTATCGCGCCCACGCATCCTCGAAGTCCGCGCGCAGATAGCCGCGTTCGGTGGCGGCGCCCTGACGCGTCTGTCGCGGCCCGATTCCGAACGGGGTCAGCTGACGCGCGAGGGCATGCGGTGTCATGGGATGCCCATACCACCTAGCCCAGGGAGACTCGGGGATCTCGTGCAGCACGCGCAGTAGATCCACCGTCGGCAGGTGATCGGCCTCGAGATCTGTGAACGCGTCCCGGATGTCGAGCAGAAGACGAATGCGATGAGTAAGTGCGGAGTCGCTGTCCAGCGAGAGCGCAAGGGCGGCCGCGCGGGCGCGCTTCGGCCACTGGCCCCCAGCTGCATCCGCGATCGCGAGCAGCGGTTCCCAGATGTCAGCCGCACGGTCGTTCAGCTCCTCGGGAACCGGGACATCCGTGACCAGCGGGACATCGACGCTCCCGAACTCCAGCAGGTAGGCCGCCTCACGCTCGGCGACCTTGATCCGGAAGCGAGCAGCCGCCTCATGACGGGCCTTGCGCTTCATGCGGATGACGATGCCGCGATCGGTGATCGTGTCGGGCAGGTCGCCGATCCCGGCGATGGCCTTCGCCCCGTATGCGTCGAAGCGCTCGACCACACGCTTCTTCCCCTCCATGCTCACCTTGATTACCGGGGCTCCGCGGCGCCAGCCACTGTTGAGAATCGCGCGCAGCCCGTCGTATCGCTCTGCGCTCCGCCACTGGAAGATCGCATCCGCCTCGTCCAGCAGGAGCGTCGGGCGTGCCAGTCACCTTACAGCCGGTCAGGCGCGTAGACTGGCAGCGCGAAGCCGGAGCCCCTTCGTGTGTTCCCCCCCACGGACTGGCTCCGGCTGCGCGCTTTCCCCCCGCCGATTCGTCAATGCAACGGGCGTGCCACTACTCGCTCAGTCCTCGGAGCCGGAGCGTGAGCGCCACGAGCGCGTCGTGCGGGCTCTCCCGGTCGGAGGCAGAGGAGCGCCGACTGTCGAAGCTCAAGGGGGCGGTTTGATTACGCCGGGGTCGCGTAGCCCCGCCTACGGCAGGCGTGCATAGCGGCTGGACACGGGTTGTATCGTTGCGCGCAGACAACACCGTCCTCAGGGAGAAGACCGCACAGGTGAGTTGGACCGTGCCCACCGAGCTGCCCGCTCGGGAGACCGTTTCGTGCTGCTTCTGCGGTCGCCGTTCGCCGCGTGAGTTCAGCGTGTTCCTGTCTGCCGGCTGGCAGATCCGCCACGAGTATCCGGTGCGCTACCGCTGTCCGCGATGTCGTCGTCGTCAGGAACCTCAGCTGGCGGCTTAGCGCCAGTACAGGATGTCCGGCAGGCTCTCGAGCAGCTCGTCCACGACGCCATCGAACGGCTGCAGCGCCGCGCCCAGTGCCTCCAGCGGCTGCCAACCCAGTCCCAGGCTCGGGCCATCCGGCGTATCGGCGGAGGCCAGCCAGCGGCCGTCGATGTGCGTCAGTCGAACGTCGACCAAGCAGGTCGCACATGACAGCTGCAGGGTTCGGAGCATCATCGCTGGGTCATCCGGAGGACGAGCATGCTCAGTGTAAGTAGGGCGAGCAGGAGCAGCAGTATCGCCGCATCGCGTGCCACCAGCAGCTCCATGGCTCGATCCTATCCGGGGCACTGGTGTCGGCAGGCTGCGGGGCACGAGCCGGATGGTGACCATACGCAACGCTGTCAAGCGGGCAAGCGCTTAGGGACTGTGAAGAACTAGAGCTTTCGGAATGCACCGTGCGCTCCAGCAGCCTGGCTCGTCGCTGAGGTTGCGGGATCCATCGACTTCCCACAACCGTTTACAACCGCCCTGCACCGCACTACAAGTACGCCATACGCGGGAGGCGATGACGCGCGGCCCCAGATTCATGGCCGCCGCGGGACCGCGTCCAGCCACTGGCGAACCCCACCCGTGCGGAAGGGCGTCCCGATGCGTTTCATTCAGGAATGGGGCTACTCCGCCCCGCCCGGCAAAGAGGAAGAGCATCAGGCTTGGGTGCTCGACCATGAAGAGGCACTTCGCGCCGCCGGCCCCGCAGGAACACGGCTTCTGGGGTTTTTCGTCACGGTTTACTCGAGCGAAAAGCAGGCAGGCTCCTATCGAATGTTCGTGGAGTTCGACAGCTATGCCGCGATGGATCGGATTGCCGAGGCGATGAAAGACGGGGCCTCCGACTTCGGGCGGTTGATCCGGGAGCACTCCGCCTTCATCGATGTCGGCTGGAATGCGCCAGGCAGCAATGGTCTGCATAAGGCAGTAGCGGACGCGAGCATCTTCGACGCCTCCGAGTAGCATTCGACTTGGAGCCGCCGCCAAGCCCGGCAAGTAGTCCGCCGACTGTTCTAGACGGTCGGGAAGGTGCGTCGGGATAGCGGCGGCTTCGTGCTGCTGCTACGGGACCGTCGCGCTTTACGGCAGCGCGATCCTGTGGGGTACCCCAGGCGGCCCATGGTTCACGAGCACGAAGGGCTTGCTCGGCTGATCGCCGAGGTGGAGCACGACGAGCGCGCTGACCGGGCTGAAGAACGTGAATCCGGGAATGCACCCGTCCGGCGTGCCCGTGAGTGTCACGCACCCGGTGAAGTCGTGCACGTCGAAGTGCGAGTTCTCGCCGCCCTTCGGCATGATCACTATGTGGAAGTCGACGGAGCCGCTGGTGCCGCACACACCCAAGCCCACCTCGGGGAAGAACTCGCAGCTGCCCGGTGCCGCGAAGCTGACGGTGCCCTTGGTGACCGTAGCGCGCGCGTCGACCTGCGCGGCGGGCACCGCGAACATGAACCCCAGGATCGCGCCGAACATCACAATTGACCGAAGCATTGTGCTGGACCTCCGCCTCATCTGAAACCTCCTGGCTCGCTTGACGGAGGCGCCCGCCGAGCAAGCAACGGGCAGCGACGGCAACGCAGGCCTTCCGTATCTGGGGATGGTGTACGCCTCCACGCCGGATGCTGTCAATATCCCTGGCCATTTGCGGTGCATGCACGCACCGGAGGCCCTCGCTCGTCGCTGCGTCGCGGTCTCGGCTCGCTTTGTGATCGCCGCGAGTGTGCCACCCCGGGGTTGTTGGGACCGCGCTCGGGCTGGTCGACTAGAGCATCGGGATTGCTGTGAAGAAGACCCCCCTTCTTCACATCGGCATATTGGCGGCCAATAGTGGCAGGACATGGGTTATCGGTTAACCGATAACTTGATCGCCCAAGGGTTTATGGCGCCACGCGATGCGCCCGGACGCGGTAACGGCCAGAGAAGTACGCTGGGGGTCACCACGCGAGGCCACTGCGGCGCAGGGCATCACCTGTTGCTACTGCGGACGGCGCGCGCCTCGGGACGGGCGGTTGTTCGTGCGGATTGGATGGCAAGTTAGGTACGACTACCCAATTCGGTATCGCTGTCCTCGCTGCCGAAGGGGCCAAGAGCCCGAAGCGGCTTAGCGCCAGGCCTCTCATCGCGCGACTCGGCGCCGCAGTCGACGGGTTGCTCGGCGCGGAACGTACTGCGTCGGGACCAGTGGGTCGCGTCGCAGGACTAGGCCGCGCTCACGGGAGAACCGTGACAGTGACCCAACCGCTATTGGAGGACGGAGATCGTTGTCGCGTCGCTGGAGAAGGTTGTCAGCCCGAAGACGCCATGCCGTTATCTGACGCCCCGCTGACGCCCCCGTCCATGGAGTACGGTGGATGCAGGTGGACGAAATGGGCCGACTGGCCGTGCCCGTGAGCACGCGACGGGTCTCAGTGGACCTAGGTGGACGGGGTCTCGACCAGTTTGTAAACAGTAGGTTGTGGGTTCGACTCCCTCCCTCGGCTCCACCAAAGGCTGCGCGCTCAGAATCGGCGCCCGCCCGCCCGTTGGGCCATATGCCGTCGTCGCGGGCATTAGACGTGTAAGCGCGCCGCGAACTGCCGGTTCTGAGCGTGACCGAGCCTGATCTGGCCTCCATCTGCCGGATAATGCCCACCGGCACGGCGTATGACCCAACGCGGGTCGCCTAGGGAACACATGCTGTCCACACGGGCATTAGGCACACCAGGTGGGTGGGTGACCGCGTTGTGGTCGGCGCTCGAGCCGGCACGCGCCACCTATTGGCAACCTTGCGCGCCGTGCGCATCTGTCGACGCAGCCAGGTTGAGGGTGGCGGCACGGTCGGATATACTCGGATTCCGGCCGACGATGCGCCATGCGTCGGTCGAATTTCGTGGGTAGGTTGAGCAGGTGGTGAGCTCCGCTGACTGTAGATCAGCCGTCTTTCGACTGTGGGGGTTCGATTCCCTCCCTGCCCACCATCACTTCCCATCCGAAGAGCCAATGCAACGGTGAATCTCGGTCCTCCGACATAGATTTACCAAGGTTGACCGATGGTTGTCGAGGATCGCACGATCCTGCGACACTTGCCACGACGTCGATCGCGCGCCCACGTAGCTCAGTTGGCAGAGCACTTCCTTGGTAAGGAAGAGGTCTCCGGTTCGAGCCCGGACGTGGGCTCCACACCTCGACGCCGAACGGGAAGATGCATGGCACTCGGAGAGCTGCAGCGAACGTGGACCTCACCGTCCTTGCTCATAGCCTGAGCACCATCCTGGCCTTCGTCTTTGCCGGGCTGGTCGCCGAACAGTGGTGGCGCCGCCGGCAGCCGTATCAGCTGGTCTGGGCCATCGGACTGATGTGGTTCGGCATGGGAGCCGGAGCCGAGCTGCTGGGCGGCATAATCGGCTGGAACGAGGCGCTTTACCGCGCCTGGTACCTCGCCGGCGCCGTGTGGACCGCCGCATGGCTCGGCCTGGGGAGCGTGTACCTGCTATCACGCACGCGGTTCGGTTTTGCCTTTGCCGCGTCGCTCCTGATGGCCGGGCTGTTCACGTACCTGACCCAACAGCGCTACGAGTATCCCGGCTCGGGCGTCGCACCCGTCGTGTACGGCGTGGTTGCCGTGGTCAGTGCAGCCGCCATCGCATCGCTGTCATGGCGACGTAGCCCGGCCTGGGCGCACGTCGCGGGTGGCCTGTTGACGGCCGGAACGATAGTGTCGGCAGTGATGATGCTCGGCATCCAGCTTCCCGCGCCGGGCTACGCGATCGACTCGGCCACCGGCGCGCCGACCGGAGAGTTGTTTCCCGGGTACCTGCGCCTGCTGACGCCCTTCTTCAATATCACCGGCGCATTTGCGCTCGTGCTCGGGGCGGTGTACAGCGCCTACGTGTTCATGCCCAAGCGACGCGTGCTGACGTATTCGCTGCACACTGATCGAAGCACTGCCGAGCGCATCGGCTCACTGCTCTTCGCTCCGTTGGCGATCGCCGTCAACCTGGTTTCATCGCTGCCGGGAGCGTTCACGGCACTCGTCACGGGCCGCCTCAACAGCCGCGTGCCGTCGACGTTGCTCATCGCCGCGGGTGGGATGGTCGTCTCGGTCACGAGCGGGCTCGGCCGGTTCGGCGAGACATCGGCGCACGCCATCGGTCTCCTCATCGGTCTGGTGCTCATCTTCCTCGGCTTTCTCGTCAGCATCGAGGTCTTCAGTGACGTGCGGCTGCCGTTCACGCGAATCGTGCTCCGTCGCCGGGATCGAGAGAGCGAAGCCATCGGGCACTGAGTCCTTCGGGGAGGACACATCAGGGCTTCAACCCCGGAATGTGCACCGGGGAGGGCAGGATCGGGCGCGAATCGGGGCGGATGTCCTTCGGGAATGCCGCTGGGTGTCGTTGACAGTCAGCAAGCGAGCGCCGTACAATCAGGCGGCTCCCCGGTGAACCGCCCCTTGTTTGGCGTGGCCGCCGCATGAGCATGACGAGGAAGCGAGAACGACGTGGCCAAGGCTGAGAATCGACCCGTGATCGCCCTAGCGTGCACTACCTGCAAGGAGCGCACGTACAGCACACGGAAGAACAAGCGGAACGACCCAGGGCGCATGGAGCTGAACAAGTTCTGCCCGCGCTGCCGGCAGCATCAGCTGCACCGGGAAACCAAATAGGACCGGGAAACGAAGTAGGACCGCGTTCGCGGAGGGGTGTAGCTCAATTTGGTAGAGCACTGGTCTCCAAAACCAGCGGTTGCAGGTTCAAGTCCTGTCGCCCCTGCCACTCAAGCGGAAGCGAACGTCGTCACCCAACCACACCACTGAGACAGGAAGTATGAACCGACCGTGTTGACCGGCATGCGCCGATACCTGGGCGAGAGCTGGGCCGAGCTGAAGAAGGTCGCCTGGCCGACCCGCGAGACCGTGGTCCGTCTGACCATCCTGGTCGTGGTGGTGTCGCTGCTCATCGGTATCTACATCTTCGTCCTCGACCGCATTTTCAACACCGTCCTTGACCAGGTGCTCCGATGACCGATAAGACGACATCCGAAACCATGAGCGAGGCGCCCAGCGAGGCTCGTGAGGCAGCGAGCCTGTCACGTGAGGCGCCGCGCGCCGGGGACATGCCCGAGGCGGAGCGTACCAAGAAGCTGTGGTACGTGATCCACACCTACTCAGGCTACGAGAACAAGGTCAAGGCAAACCTCGAGCATCGCATCGAGTCGATGGGCGTGGAGGATCAGATCTTCCAGGTCCTCGTGCCGATGGAAGAAGAGATCGAGATCAAGAACGGCCAGCGCCAGACGGTGAACCGCAAGGTGTTCCCGGGTTACGTGCTGGTCGAGATGGCCATGAGCGACGAGTCCTGGTACGTCGTGCGCAACACGCCGGGCGTCACGAGTTTCGTCGGCTCCGGCAACCGACCCCTGCCGCTCGACGAGCACGAGGTCAAGAAGATCCTCAAGCAGATGGGGGTCGAGACACCGAAGTTCAAGGTCCAGTACGCCAAGGGCCAGAGCGTGCGCGTCAAGGACGGTCCATTCGCCGAGTTCATCGGCACCGTCGACGAGGTCAACCCGGAGCGCAACAAGGTCAAGGTGCTCGTCAGCATCTTCGGCCGCGAGACGCCCGTTGAGCTCGACTTCCTCCAGATCGAAAAATTGTGAGGGCGATGGGAGTATATACGTATATACTCGGCGTCTGACAGACATAGAGGCCTCGCTGAGGCCTCTCCAGGCAGAGGGAGGGGCGGATCGGCCCCGTCAAGACCTCGAGAGGAGTCACCAGAATGGCAAAAAAGATCAGGGCGATGCTGAAGGTGCAGGCGCCCGCCGGTTCCGCGACCGCCGCCCCACCCGTCGGGCCGGCCCTCGGCCAGCACGGCATCAACATCATGGAATTCATCAAGGCCTTCAACGAGCGAACCGCGGACATGCGCGGCTACGTCGTGCCGGCCGAGATCACGGTCTTCGAGGACCGCAGCTTCACGTTCGTGACGAAGGCCCCGCTGGCCGCGGCGCTGCTGAAGAAGGCGGCCGGCGTCGAAGCAGGATCGGCCATTCCGAACAAGGACAAGGTCGGTAGCGTGTCCCGGGCGCAGCTGCGCGAGATCGCCGAGATGAAGATGGCCGACCTCAACGCCAATACCGTCGAGCAGGCGATGAAGATCATCGAGGGCACGGCACGCTCCATGGGCATCGAGGTGGCCAGGCATGAGTCACGGTAAGAAGTACCTCGAGGCGGCGAAGCTCGTCGAGCCGGATCGCCGCTATGAGATCGGTGAGGCTTCCGAGCTGCTGCCGAAGCTTTCGATCAGCAAGTTCGACGGCACAGTCGAGGCGCATCTGCGCCTGGGCATCGACCCGCGCCATGCGGATCAGCTCGTGCGCGGGACCGTGGTCCTGCCGCACGGCACCGGCAAGACCAGCCGCGTGATCGTGTTCGCCCAGGGCGAGAAGGCCCAGGAGGCCCTGCGCGGCGGAGCCGACGAGGTCGGTGGCGATGACCTGGTCAAGAAGATCGACGCCGGCTGGTTCGAGTTCGACGTGGCCATCGCCACGCCGGACATGATGGGCACCGTCGGGCGGCTCGGGAAGAAGCTCGGCCCGCGCGGGCTGATGCCGAACCCCAAGTCGGGCACCGTGACGTTCGACATCGAGCGCGCTGTCGCCGAGGTCAAGTCGGGCCGGATCGAGTTCAAGGTTGACCGCGCCGGCATCGTCCACGCACCCGTGGGCCGCGCCAGCTTCACGCCCGAACAGCTCGCCGCCAACGTGGCCACACTGGTGGATGCCATCCAGCGCGCCAAGCCATCGGGAGCCAAAGGCACCTACATGAAATCGCTCACCCTGGCGCCGACCATGGGTCCCGGCGTGCGCATCGACATCCCATCGGCCCTCGCTCTGGCGAACGCCTGATTCTTCTTGCCGGTGCTGCCTCCGGTTGCACCGGGCGACACTAAGAGCGAATAGGACCGAGCTCCACCGTCCCGTGTTGCATGGGGTGCGACAGTGGACGTGCAAGCCGCCTTTCGTTCGACTTTGGTGTCGCCCCATGCAACCGGACGTAATCGGCGCAGGAGACAGCGCAGCGCGCATCCGCTACCATGCACCCTCAACTGAACAGCCACAGACCGTGATGCGATCCGGGTGAGACTCCCGGTCCAATTGCGACGCAGCAGACGCCGCGGCACACGCAGGCACGAATACGAACAGCCATCGACGGCGGTTCTCGTGTCACGCGTGCACGCAGAATCGTCGTTTTTTTCATTCCAAGGAGGAGACCAGGACAGACCGATGCCGACCGATATCAAGCGCCAGGCCGTCGCCGAGCTTGCGGAGCTGCTCCGCTCCAGCTCCGCCATGGCCGTGGCCGACTACCGCGGCCTCAAGGTCTCCGACATGCAGTCGGTTCGGAGGACCCTCCGCGACAGCGGCGTCGAGCTGACGATCGCCAAGAACCGCCTGCTGAAGATCGCCGCCGACGAGGCTGACCTCGGCGAGCTCAAGCCGCTCCTGAGCGGTCCGACGGCGCTCGCCACGATCGACGGAGACGAGGCGGCCATGGCCAAGGCACTGGCCGAGGCCTTCCGACCGTATTCCCGCGTGGTCACGATGCGTGGTGGCATGCTCGGCAGCCGCGCAATTGACGCGTCGCAGCTCACGCGCCTCGCCACGCTGCCGTCGCGCGAGGTCCTGCTCAGCAAGATCGCCGGCGGGATGGCCGCCCCGATGACCAGCATGGCCGGCGTGCTCGCCGCCAACATCCGCAACCTCATCGGCGTTCTGAACGCCGTGGCCGAGAAGAAGCAACAGTCCGAGACCGCGGCTTAGCCGCCTCGGAGCAGTACGAACAGGAGAACTGAACCGATGGCGACCAAGACCCTGGACAAGGACCAGATCCTCGAGGCGATCGATACGATGACCGTCCTCGAGCTGAGCGAGCTGGTCAAGGCATTCGAGGAGCGATACGGCGTGACCGCCGCCGCCCCCGCCGCGGCCGCTGCCGCCCCGGCCGCCGGCGATGGTGCCGCAGCCGTTGTCGAGGAGCAGACGGAGTTCGACGCCGTGCTCACCGAGGTCGGCCCGAACAAGATCCTTGTGATCAAGGCCGTCCGCGAGCTGACCGGCCTGGGCCTCAAGGAGGCGAAGGACCTCGTCGACGCCGCCCCCAAGGCAGTCAAGGAGGGCGTCACCAAGGAGGAGGCCGAGGCCGCCAAGGAGAAGCTCTCCGAGGCTGGCGCGACCACCGAGGTCAAGTAGGCTCCCTTTTCGGGGACTTCGCGATCAACGGACCGGCCCGCGTGGCCGGTCCGTTTCGCATCCGCGCCGGGGAACTTCACCCGGTGCAGGTAACCTCCATCCCGTGAAACGTGAACGCTCATGACCACTCCTTCCGCGCCCTCGCGTGACTCCGCAGCGGTGCTGGCCGAAGCAAACCGGCGCCGAACGTTCGCGATCATCAGTCATCCCGACGCCGGCAAGACGACCCTCACCGAGAAGCTGCTGCTGTTCGGAGGAGCGGTCGAGGAGGCGGGATCGGTCCGTGCTCGTCGGCAGTCGCGGAGCACGGTCAGCGACTGGATGGAGATGGAGCGCCGGCGGGGGATCAGCGTCAGCTCCACGGTCCTGCGCTTCGAGCACGACGGCTACCAGTACAACCTGGTCGACACGCCCGGCCACGCGGACTTCAGCGAGGACACGTACCGTGCCCTGTGGGCCGTGGATGCCGCACTGATGGTGCTGGACGCCGGCAAGGGGCTGGAGCCGCAGACCCTCAAGCTCTTCCAGGTCTGCCGCATGCGCGGCCTGCCGATCATCACGTTCATCAACAAGTGCGACCGGCCGATGATCGCGCCGCTTAGCCTGCTCGATGAGATCGAGCGCGAGATTGGTGTTCATCCGAGCCCGATGAACTGGCCTATCGGTACTCACGGTCGGCTCCACGGGCTGCTCGACATCGGCGGCGACACGGTGATCCAGACCGATGCAACCGTGCATGGCGCGACCATTGGTGCCGGACGCCGCACGCCAGCCGATGCCTGGGATGCTGGTCCTGCCGCCGCCGACTGGCACGACGCCCGCGAAGAGGCGGCGCTCGTGGCCGCGACGATCGAGCCGGCCGACGTCCATGCCGAGCGGGTGACGCCCGTGTTCTTCGGCAGCGCCCTGACCAACGTCGGCCTCTCGCTCCTGCTGGACCGCTTCCCGCACTTCTCGGTGCCGCCCACCGAACGGAGCTCCGATGATACGGCCGTTCCCCTTGATGGGCAGTTCAGCGCCCAGGTCTTCAAGGTCCAGGCCAACACCGATCCGCGCCATCGCGATCGCGTGGCCTTCATGCGGGTCAACTCCGGGCGTTTCGAGCGCGGCATGAGCGCCATCAACGGCCGGACGGATCGGCGCCTGTCGCTGAGCTACTCGAACGAGATGTTCGGGCAGGAGCGTCAGACGATCGACGAAGCATTGCCCGGCGACGTCATCGGCATTGTCAACGCGACCGGCGTGCAGGTGGGGGACACGCTTTCCGAGGATGGGACGCTCCGGTTCCCGCCGATCCCCGAGTTCCTGCCCGAGCGATTCGCCTACCTGCGCAGTGTCGACTCGTCACGCTACAAGCAGTTCCGCAGCGGGATGCGGCAGCTCGAGGAGGAGGGCGTCATCCGGGTCCTGCGGCGACCGCACGGCGTCGGCGATCCCGTCATCGGTGTCGTCGGACAACTCCAACTGGAGGTCGCCGAAGAGCGCCTGGCCAACGAGTTCGGCTGCCGGGTCGAGCGCAGCGAGGCATCGTTCTCGGCGTGTCGCCACATCCACCCGACGGATGCCGAGCGCCTGCCCGATTGGCGCGGCCTGGAGCTCGTCGAGGATGGCAATGGCCGCCAGCTGGTTCTCGCGACGAGCAGCTTCGTGTTCGATCGTCTGGACCGCGAAATCCCGGATCTCGGATGGCTGACGATCGCGGTGGCGTAGATCACGCGATCCGCCGGATCCCCGGGAAACGACGACGGCAGAGCGACCGCCGTGCTTGCTATCGCGGGCGTGACTGGAATGGTTCGAACCTGCGCGACCAACTGCTGGAGCCAGGAGACGATCGGCACGGTTACACGATCCTCTCGTGCCGTGCCACCCAGCGAGCTCGAACCACGAGACGTCGGCGACGGCAAGCTCGCCGGCGTCGCTCAGAGCGGCGGTCGCGGCAGGGCTCATTCGACCGGGCTCGGCGGACCAGTGGCCGGCGCTGGTAGGCTTCAGGTATGACTTCCGACTCCGCCTGCACCCATCTTGATCAGATCGGCGAGGTAGCGGCGAGCGCAGACGGATGCGAGAATTGCCTGCGCATCGGCTCAGAATGGGTGCATCTGCGGATGTGCTTGATCTGCGGGCATGCGGGATGTTGCAATTCTTCGCCCAACCGCCACGCGAGCGAGCATGCCACGAAGGCGGGCCATCCCCTGATCACGTCCATCGAGCCGGGCGAGGATTGGATCTACCGCTACGTGGATGAGGCCCTCATGCGGCCGGGGAACTCTCCAACGTGACCCTGGGGGGCGTCGCTATCCCTATGCGTTAAGGGCGGAGGAACAGGAGAGGGAGTCCGTGGCGTCGACATTCAAGACCCAGACTGCCGAAGGGCCGCTGCTCCTGGCCGATATCGGCGGCTACACCGCCTTCCTCCAGGCCGTGGCCGAAGCTCATCGCGATGATGCGTTCGCGGACGGGGCGGTGCCGGAGGCGTATCGGCTCATGTCCAGCCTGCTGGATGGGATCGTGGGATGCATCGTGCCGCCGTTCACTCTCTCAAAGATCGAGGGTGATGCCGTCTTCGTCTTCGCCGCCGGGCTGAGGCGCCCCGGGGGGTCGCTCTGCTCGACACCATTCGGGCCTGCTATGCGGATTTCCATGCGCGACTCGCCGATGTCGGCAAGATCTGGACGTGCACCTGCACCGCCTGCCTGCGAGCGACGAGCCTTGATCTCAAATGCCGATGACGGAGATCTACGAGCACTACCCGCCCATCGAGGCGTACGCCTTCGCGCTCCGCTGAGCTCTCGGCGCATCGTCGCTCCACGACCCGCGCCCCGGATAGCCCGACGCGGACAGTGATGCGCGTGGGGCGAAATGTCTGGCAGCTTACGCCTGATCAGCGGGACCGGTAGTGGCTCAAATTGAGCCACTACGGCGGGACCGCTTCAGTTGACGAAGCGGGGGACGCTGCTATACTCCTCGTTCGCGTGTCCGCGTCCCACCATGCCCTCTTTGAGGAGTCCCTGAATGGTCTTGGCCGAGTCGCCCGGCCGCTTCGAGCTGGCCCCGACCCGTGAGAATTTCTCGCACATCCCCGAGGTTCTCCCGCTTCCGAACCTGATTCAAACACAAACCGACTCGTTCGAGTGGTTCGTCACCACCGGTCTCCGCGAGCTGCTGGACGAGATTACACCGATCACCGACTTCACCGGAAAAAATCTTGAGCTGCATTTCCGCGAGTATTACTTCGAAGACCCGAAGTTCAACGAGGAGGAGTGCCGCACCCGTGACCTTACCTTCGCGCGCCCGCTGAAGGTGGAGGTCGACCTTGTCATCAAAGAGACCGATGAGGTCAAGCACCAGACCGTGTTCATGGGCGACTTCCCATGGATGACAGAGCAGGGCACCTTCATCATCAACGGCGCCGAGCGCGTCGTGGTCAGCCAGCTCGTCCGATCGCCGGGCGTGTACTACAGCGCCACCGAGGATGTCGCCACCGGGCGCCAGCTGCATGCCGCCAAGGTCATTCCGAACCGCGGTGCGTGGCTCGAGTTCGAGACGAGCAACAAGGACCTGCTCAGCGTCAAGGTTGACCGCAAGCGCAAGATCCCGGTCACGACCCTCCTTCGCGCCGTCGGCCTCGAGACCGCCGAGATCGAGAAGATCTTCGCGCCGTCCGACGACAACCCCGAGCATCCGTATGTTCAGCTGACGCTCGAAAAGGACCCGGCACAGGACCAGGACCAGGCGCTGATCGAGGTCTACAAGAAGCTGCGCCCGGGCGACCCGCCCACGGTCGACAACGCCAAGGCGCTCGTCACCAGCCTGTTCTTCAACTTCCGCCGATACGACCTCGGCCGCGTCGGCCGCTACAAGCTGAACAAGGCGCTGTCGGACATCGCCAAGAAGCTGAAGTTCGACCTTCCGGCCGAGGACAGCCCGAATCCGCGCGAGGTGCGCGTCATCAGCCGCGACGACATCGTCGCGATCATCGGCAAGCTCATCGAGCTGAACAATGGCCGCGGCGAGCCCGATGACATCGATCATCTCGGCAACCGGCGCATCCGCGCCAACGGCGAGCTGATCCAGAACCAGTTCCGCATCGGCCTGCTGCGCATGGAGCGCGTGGTCAAGGAGCGGATGACGATCACCGATTCCGACCAGGCCACCCCCAACACGCTCATCAACATCCGTCCCGTGGTCGCGGCCATGAAGGAGTTCTTCGGCGGCAGCCAGCTGAGCCAGTTCATGGATCAGACCAACCCGCTGGCCGAGCTGACGAACAAGCGACGCCTCTCCGCGCTCGGCCCCGGTGGCCTCAGCCGCGAGCGTGCGGGCTTCGACGTCCGCGACGTCCACCCGTCCCACTACGGACGGATGTGCCCGATCGAGACGCCGGAAGGTCCGAACATCGGCCTTATCGGCTCATTGGCGACCTACGGCAAGATCAACAAGCACGGCTTCATCGAGACGCCGTACCGCAAGGTCCGTCGCTTCATCGGCGCACGCGACAAGCAGGCCGATGCGCTGGGCCAGATCCTGGCCGAGGACCTCGTCCTCAAGGAAGGCGGCAAGGCGGTCGCCAAGTCCGGCGCCACCATCGACGACAAGATCTGGGGCCAGATCAAGGAGGCGAAGGTCGCCCAGGTCCGGATTCGGCCCATCGTGACCGACGAGATCATCTACCTCGATGCCACGGAGGAGGAGAAGTTCCACATCGCTCAGGCCAACGCGGCGCTCGATGAGAACTTCCGCTTCGACGAGGAGCGGGTGCTCGTCCGCTGGAAGGACCAGTTCCTGGAGGAGACGGTCGACGTCATCGATTACATGGACGTCAGCCCCAAGCAGATCGTCAGCGTCGCGACGGCGATGATTCCGTTTCTGGAGCATGACGACGCCAACCGCGCACTGATGGGCTCGAACATGATGCGCCAGTCGGTGCCGCTGCTTCAGCCCGAGTCGCCAGTGGTCGGCACGGGCGTCGAGTACCGCGCCGCGCTGGACGCGCAGGGCACCATGATCGCAAAGACGGGCGGCACGGTTGTCAGCGTCACCGCTGATCACATGGTGATCGAGCGCGATGAGGGCGATGAGCGCGACCTCTATCGGCTCAAGAAGTTCCTGCGCTCGAACCAGGGCACCTGCATCAACCAGCGGCCGGTGGTCGACGTCGGCGACCGCGTCGCGGCAGGACAGCTCCTGGCCGATGGCAGCAGCACCCAGGCTGGCGAGATGGCGCTTGGACAGAACATCCTGGTGGCCTTTGTTCCCTGGGAGGGTGGCAACTACGAGGACGCCATCGTCATCAGCGAGCGGCTCGTCAAGGATGATCTATTCACATCCATCCACATCGAGAAGCACGAGATCGAGGCGCGCGACACGAAGCTCGGCCCGGAGGAGATCACGCGCGACATCCCGAACGTCGGTGATGAGAGCCTGCGCAATCTCGACGAGGACGGGATCATCTACGAGGGCGCCGAGGTCACGCCGGGCGACATCCTGGTCGGCAAGATCACGCCCAAGGGAGAGACCGAGCTGACCGCAGAGGAGCGCCTTTTGCGGGCGATCTTCGGCGAGAAGGCGCGCGAGGTCCGCGACTCATCCCTGCGCCTGCCGCACGGCGAGCGTGGCATCGTGGTCGACGTCCGCCAGTTCAGCCGCGATAACGGCGATGAGCTGCTGCCGGGCGTGAACCGCCTGGTGCGGGTCAGCGTGGCCCAGAAGCGCAAGATCGCGGTCGGCGACAAGATGGCCGGACGCCACGGCAACAAGGGCGTGATCGCCAAGATCCTGCCCGTCGAGGACATGCCGTTCATGCCGGACGGTACCCCGGTCGACATCGTGCTCAACCCGCTCGGCGTGCCGAGCCGCATGAACATCGGCCAGATCCTCGAGACGCACCTCGGATGGGCCATGCATGCCCTGGGCCTCAAGGCGGCGACGCCGGTCTTCGACGGCGCCACTGAGGAGCACATCCGTGGGGCCCTCAAGCGGGCCGGCCTGGCGGAGGACGGCAAGTCGGTCCTCTACGACGGGCGCAGCGGCGATCAGTTCGACCATCGCGTGACGGTCGGCTACATCTACATGCTCAAGCTTCACCACCTGGTGGAGGATAAGATCCACGCGCGCAGCACCGGACCCTACAGCCTCATCACGCAGCAGCCGCTGGGTGGCAAGGCACAGTTCGGTGGACAACGCTTCGGCGAGATGGAGGTCTGGGCGCTCGAGGCCTATGGCGCGGCGAACATCCTCCAGGAGCTCCTCACCGTGAAGTCCGATGACGTCCTGGGTCGAGTACAGACGTACGAGGCCATCGTCAAGGGCGAGGAGATCCAGCCGCCGGGCGTCCCGGAGTCGTTCAAGGTGCTCATCAAGGAGCTCCAGGCGCTCGGTCTGTCGGTGGAGATTCTGAACGAGAACGAAGAGGAGATCCGCTTCATTGAGGACACCGGCAGCTATCCGCTGCCGGACCTCGGCGGAATCAATCTCCAGGGCTTTGAGGAATAGCCTCGCACCGCGGCACCGGGGACGGTGCCGCGCGTGTCCCACCCATCGGTCCATCCTGAGCTGGGGTCTGGTCCACCCCGGCAACGAGCGCAGCAGCGGCGCACAGCCGCCGCAGGAGTTCCACGCCGCTCATGCTTGAAGTTAATAATTTCGACGCGATCCGAATAAGCCTGGCATCGCCGGAGCAGATCAAGGGCTGGTCCTCGGGCGAGGTCACCAAGCCGGAGACAATCAACTACCGCACGCTCAAGCCGGAGAAGGACGGCCTCTTCGACGAGCGTATTTTCGGTCCCACCAAGGACTGGGAGTGCTACTGCGGCAAGTACAAGCGCATTCGTTACAAGGGCATCATCTGCGACAAGTGTGGCGTCGAAGTCACGCGGTCCAAGGTGCGCCGCGAGCGAATGGGCCACATCAAGCTGGCCTCACCCGTCAGCCACATCTGGTACTTCAAGGGCACCCCGAGCCGGCTCGGCATCCTGCTCGATATCAGCCCGCGCAACCTCGAGCGCATCCTCTACTTCGCGCTGTACGTCGTCACTCGCGTCGACGAGACGCAGCGTGACAAGGCCATCGCCGGCATCGACGAGGAAGCTGAGGATCGGGTCGCCCGAGCACAGGCCGTCGTGGACGATAAGAAGGCCGAGCTCGAGGCCGCCGTGGCCGACAAGCGCACCGAGGTCGAGGCCGCGCATGCGTCCGAGACGAAGCGCATCACCGAACAGCAGGCCACTCGTACCGATGAGTTGATGACGGCCGCCCAGGCCGTTGAGGCCTCCATCAAGGAGGCTGGCAAGACGCTGACGGACGACATCGTGTTCGCCGCCACCGGCGAGGTTGTCGGACGTGCCGGGGACACCGCCAAGGTGGCACTTGCCAAGCTGCGCGAAGTCGCCAAGGGCGAGGCCGGCGCTGTGCAGACCGATGCCAAGGAAGGGCTTGCCTCAGCCGAGGACAAGTATCAGACCGCGGTCGCCGACCTGACCTCCGGCATCGACGAGGCCACGAGCTCCGAGCGCGAGCAGGTTCGAGCCGAGACCGATGACGCCCGCCTGTGGGCCAAGACCGAGAAGGCACGCCTGGCCGACGTCCAGGTCATGAAGATCCTGGCCGAGAGCGAATACCGCGCCCTGACCGAGATGCACGGCCGGATGTTCGATGCCGGCATGGGCGCCGAGGCCGTCAAGAAGATCATCGAGCAGATCGATCTCGACGACCTCTCTCAGAAGCTTCACGTCGAGATGCGCCAGACATCGGGACAGCGCCGCAAGAAGGCGATCAAGCGATTGCGCCTGATCGAGGCGTTCCGAAAGTCCGGCGCGCGTCCGGAGTGGATGATCCTGTCCACCTTGCCGGTCATTCCTCCCGACCTGCGACCGATGGTCCAGCTCGATGGTGGCCGGTTCGCAACGTCCGACCTCAACGACCTGTATCGGCGCGTCATCAACCGCAACAACCGCCTCTCGAGGCTCCTCGATCTCGAGGCGCCGGAGATCATCATTCGCAACGAGAAGCGGATGCTCCAGGAGGCGTGCGACGCGCTGATCGACAACGGTCGACGTGGTCGGGCCATCGCGGGCACCGGCAACCATCGGCTCAAGAGCCTGTCGGACATGCTCAAGGGCAAGCAGGGGCGCTTCCGCCAGAACCTGCTGGGCAAGCGTGTGGACTATTCGGGCCGCTCGGTGATCGTGGTTGGTCCCGAGCTCAAGCTGCACCAGTGCGGCCTGCCCAAAAAGATGGCGCTCGAGCTGTTCAAGCCGTTCGTCATGCGACAGCTCGTCGAGAAGGGCTTCGCGCACAACATCAAGAGCGCCAAGCGCATCGTCGAGCGCGTGCGGCCCGAGGTGTGGGACGTGCTCGAGGAGGTCATCAAGGACCATCCCGTGCTCCTCAACCGCGCCCCGACGCTGCATCGGCTCGGCATCCAGGCCTTCATGCCGGTGCTGGTCGAGGGCTCCGCCATCCAGATCCATCCGCTCGTGTGCTTCGCGTTCAACGCGGACTTCGACGGCGACCAGATGGCGGTCCACGTTCCCTTGAGCACAGCGGCGCAGCAGGAGGCGAAGGACCTCATGCTGTCCACGCGCAACCTGCTGTCGGCCGCCGATGGATCGCCGGTCGTTTCACCGACCCACGACATGGTGCTCGGCTGCTACTACCTGACGGTCCAGGTCGACGACGAGAAGGGCGCCGGACGCGCATTCTCGAGCGACGACGAGGTGATCATGGCGGCGCAGCTTGGCCAGGTGCACGTGCAGGCACCGGTCAAGGTGGAGCTCGAGGTTTACGACGGCACCCATGAGGACGGCACGGTGCAGAGCCACCAGGAAGTGGTCGATACCACGCCCGGCCGGGTCATCTTCAACCAGGTCCTGCCGCGTGAACTGGGCTTCAGCAACAAGGCGATGGACCGCAAGAGCCTCAAGGAGATCATCGCACGCTGCTACCGAGACCTTGGTCCCACCGCGACGGCGACGCTCGTGGACGGCATCAAGGCGGTCGGTTTCCGGTACGCCACGGCGGCTGGGATCACCATCGGCATCGACGATCTCGCCGTGCCGAAGAACAAGGGCAAGCTGCTGGGGGAGGCGCAGGTCAAGGTCGACGGCATCGACCGCGAGTTCCGCCGCGGCTTCATCACCGAGGACGAGCGCTACACCCAGACGGTCGACGTCTGGCGCCGGGCGACCGACGATGTCACCCAGTCGATGCTCACCGGACTGGACGAGCGTGGCTCGATCATGCTCATCACGAACTCCGGGGCACGCGGATCGGTGACCCAGATCCACCAGTTGGCCGGCATGCGCGGCCTCATGGCCGACCCGTCGGGCCGAATCATCGACTTGCCGATTCGCTCGAACCTGCGCGAGGGCATGAGCGTGCTCGAGTACTTCATCTCTTCGCACGGGGCGCGCAAGGGTCTCGCCGACACCGCGTTGCGCACCGCCGACTCCGGCTACCTGACCCGGCGCCTGGTGGACGTGGCGCAGGACGTCATCACGCGCTCCGACGACTGTGGCACTGATGTCGGCACCTGGATCACGGTCACCGAGTCGGAGCAGATCCCGGAGCCGTTCCTTGACCGATTGATCGGTCGCATGGCGGCCATCGAGGTCACCGACGACAAGACGGGCGAGGTGCTCGTGGAGCGCAACGCGGAGATCGACGAGGAGGCGCTCCTTCGGATCGACGCGTCGGGGCTCGACCGCGTCAGCGTGCGTTCACCGCTCACCTGCGCTGCGCGCCATGGCGTGTGCCGCATGTGCTACGGACGCAACCTCGCCACCGGTAAGCTCGTGGAGCTCGGCCAGGCGGTCGGGATCATTGCGGCCCAGTCGATCGGCGAGCCGGGCACGCAGCTCACGATGCGAACCTTCCACACCGGTGGCGTCGCGGGTGAGGACATCACCCAGGGCCTACCGCGCGTGGAGGAGCTGTTCGAGGCGCGCATTCCGAAGGGCCAGGCCACAATGACCGAGATCGACGGCACCGTCGAGGTGCCGCCGGCCGCGGGCGATCAGCCAATCGCGGTGCGCGTCACGCACCGAGAGTCGTACGACACGAAGTTCAAGCTCACGCCTCAGCACGAGATCCTGGTCGCCAACGGCGACGAGGTGACCGAGGGCCAGTTGCTGGCTCGCCTGGGGGATGAGGACGAGGTCGCGGAGGTCAAGGCCCCGACGGCCGGCCGCGTCACGAAGAAGGGCAACGCCCTGACGCTGCACACCGAAGAGGTGGATGTGCGCGAGTACCCCGTGCCGCACTCGGCGCGACTCCGTGTCGCCGATGGCGACACGGTTCTGGCCGGCGATCCGCTGACCGAGGGCTCGCTCAACCCGAAGGACCTGCTCCAGATCAAGGGCGTGGACACCGTCCAGCGCTTCCTGGTCGGCGAGGTCCAGAAGGTGTACCGATCCCAGGGCGTGACGATCGGTGACAAGCACATCGAGATCATCGTGCGCCAGATGCTGCGCAAGGTGACCATCGACAACGCCGGTGACACCGAGCTGCTCCCGTCCGAACTCATCGACCGCTTCGAGTTCGAGGAGACGAACAACCGGATCCTTGCCGAGGGAGGGGAGCCGGCGACGGCGCAGACCGTCCTGCTGGGCGTGACCAAGGCTTCGTTGAACACCTCGTCATTCCTCGCGGCCGCCTCCTTCCAGGAGACGACGCGGGTGCTGACCGAGGCGGCGATCAACGGCGCCAAGGACCACCTCATCGGCCTCAAGGAGAACGTCATCATCGGCAAGCTCATCCCGGCCGGGACGGGTGCCGAGGCACGACGTCTCCAGGCCGAGCGTGCCGGGCAGCTTTCTCCGGCCGAGGAGGAGGAGCAGCGCGAGGCCGCCGCGGCCCGTGCCTTCCTGTCGGGCGACCCCGACACCGATGGTTCCGGAGCGGTCGAGACCGACGAGGCCGAGGCCGCCGCTGAGGAGGCGGGGGACAACGTCTCCGAGCTCATGGGTGCCGGCGACAACCCCGCCATGGAGGCCGTCGTCGAGGAACAGGTCTTCGACGAGCTGACCGAAGAGGCCAAGGAGCCGGCCGGCAAGAAGTAGGCTGTTTTCCGAAGATCGATGCGAAGGGCGGCCACCGCGGTCGCCCTTCGTCCTGCCCGGCCGGAACAACCCCCGATGTGTCCTTGGCGGAAGGCAGTGACGCCTCAGCTGGCGTCCACGACGCAGAAGCGGTTGCCCTCGGGATCGGCGAGGATCATGTAGTCCGCGTCTGCTGGACGCTTGTCCCAGTGGACCTCGGTGGCGCCCTGCCCGATCAGCCGCTTCACCTCGCGGGCCTGGTCCTCGGCGTACAAGTCGAGGTGAATGCGCGGCGGCACTTGCACCGTCGAGCGAACCCGGTCGAGCGAGACATTCGGCCCAACACCGTCCTTCGGACGCAGCAGCACGAAGTCATCGCTGTTCTCCTCGCGCGGCACGTAGTCGAGAGCAGCCGTCCAGCACGTCGTCTGCCGCTGCAGATCGTCGACGCGGATGACAATGGAACCGATGCGAATCATCGCCCCCAACTGTAGAGGGTCCGGATTCTCGCCGGACGGGCGTATCGGCCACTGAGTGGCTGAACGGGCGGGCAGGGACATAGAGCCAGGCGACAGCCGTTGTGGCTGGCCGGAGTTGCCATGGGGCGCAAGAACGGGCAGTTCTTGGCCGATACGCCCGTGGGGCGCAAACAGCGCGCGCGGTGCCGCGCCGCGGGGGGCTTCGGTTGACACCCCGAACGGGTGTTCCGTATACTCCGCGTTCGGTGTCCCGTGTCTGGGACGCCTTCGTGTGTGCCCACTCTGATTGTCACATGGGGCACCTTCGTTGAAGCCCGAATCGGCATCCGCGCCGAATCGCCGTGGGCAAGACAGCATATTTCACTCCGCGAGCATGAACTTCGAGGTTCTCGTTGCCAACAATCAGCCAGCTGGTGCGCAAGGGTCGGAAGCCCAACATCAAGAAGGTGAAGGCTCCTGCACTGCGCCGGACGCTCAACACCCTCAAGCAGACCACCAGCGAAGGTCGGGGCGCTCCGCAGCGACGCGGCGTGTGCCTCCAGGTTATGACGCGCACCCCGAAGAAGCCGAACTCGGCGCTTCGGAAGGTCGCGCGCGTGCGCCTGACCAACGGGATGGAGGTCACCGCCTACATCCCGGGCATCGGCCATAACCTCCAGGAGCACTCGATGGTGCTCGTGCGCGGCGGGCGCGTGAAGGACCTCCCGGCGGTCAAGTACCACATCATTCGCGGCACGCTCGATGCGGCCGGCGTCCGTGACCGCAAGCAGAGTCGCAGCAAGTACGGCGCGAAGGCGCCCGGGAAGTCCTAGATATGCCCCGACGACCAACGATCGCGCGCAAGACCAAGTACACCGAGCATCTGACCGGCACGGCGCTGACGCTGAACCAGCTCACCAACAAGCTGATGCATGGCGGCAAGCGCCACCTGGCGAGTCGGATCCTCGAGGGCGCGCTGGCTCGCTGCGAGCAGCAGGCCGGCCGTGCCGGCGTCGAGGTGCTCGAGCTGGCGCTGCGCAATGCGATGCCGCTGATCGAGGTCAAGCCCAAGCGCGTCGGTGGCTCCACCTACCAGATCCCGGTCGAGGTCCGTGCCGATCGGCGCATCAGCCTCGGCATGCGCTGGCTGATCGAGTCGGCCCGACGTCGCAATGGCAAGAGCATGTCCGACAAGCTCGCCGCCGAGTTCCTGGATGCCAGCAACGGCATCGGTGCAGCGGTGAAGCGTCGCGAGGACACGCACAGGATGGCGGAGGCCAACAAGGCCTTCAGCCACTTCAAGTGGTAGGCCGATGACTTCCAGCACCGCCAACAGGACCGATCGCGCCGGAGCGAATATCCCGCTGCTGCGCACCCGGAACATCGGGATCATTGCCCACATCGATGCGGGCAAGACAACCGTGACCGAGCGAATCCTGTACTACACCAAAAAGATCTACAAGATCGGCGAGGTCCATGAGGGCGCGGCCACCATGGACTGGATGGAGCAGGAGCAGGAGCGGGGGATCACGATCACCGCTGCCGCCACGACCTGTTTCTGGGACGATCACCGAATCAATCTGATTGACACGCCCGGACACGTGGATTTCACGGTCGAGGTGGAGCGCAGCCTCCGTGTGCTCGACGGTGCAGTCGTGGTCTTCGACGGTGTCGCCGGCGTCGAGCCGCAGTCCGAGACCGTTTGGCGCCAGGCCGATCGCTATCACGTCCCACGCTTCTGCTTCGTCAACAAGCTCGACCGCACCGGCGCAGAATTCTGGCGCGTGGTCGAGATGATCCGCGACCGCCTCGGCGCGAACGCGGTGCCGCTGCAGATCCCGATCGGCGCCGAGGACACGTTCCGTGGCGTGATCGACCTCATCAACATGAAGGCCATCACCTACGGTAACGATCTGGGTGACCAGGTGCAGGTCGGTGAGATTCCCGAGGATATGGCGGAAGCGGCAGCCGAGAACCGCGAGAAGCTCGTGGAGGCGGTGGCCGACTACGACGATGGGATCGCTCACAAGTATCTCGAGGGTGAGGAGGTCGGGGCCGACGAGATCCGCGCCGCCCTGCGCGCCGGCACCCTGGCCTACAAAATCGTCCCGGTGCTGTGTGGATCGGCCCTGAAGAACAAGGGCGTGCAGCCGATGCTCGACGGCGTCGTCGACTATCTTCCCTCGCCGCTCGACGTCCCGCCGGTCAGCGGCATCGACCCGAAGACCGAGGGGGAGGTCATCCGCGGCACCGATCTCGATGAGCCATTCGCGGCGCTCGCCTTCAAGATCGCCGCGGACCCGTTCGTCGGCAAGCTCGCATTCTTCCGGGTCTACTCCGGCACGCTGAAGACCGGCTCGTACGTGTACAACTCGACGAAGGGTCAGAAGGAGCGCGTGGGGCGCATCCTTCAGATGCACGCCAATCACCGCGAGGAGATCGACTCTGTCGGCGCCGGTGACATCGCCGCCGCGGTCGGGCTCAAGAACACGACCACCGGCGACACGCTGTGTGACGAGTCGAAGCAGATCGTGCTCGAGTCGATCACCTTCCCCGAGCCCGTGATCGAGCTCGCGGTCGAGCCCAAGACCAAGGCGGACCAGGACAAGATGGCGATCGCCCTGCAGCGCCTCGCTGAAGAGGATCCGACCTTCCGCGTCCACACCGACCAGGAGTCGTCCCAGACCCGCATCGCGGGCATGGGCGAACTGCATCTCGAGGTGCTCGTCGACCGCATGCTGCGCGAGTTCAAGGTGCAGGCCAACGTCGGACGCCCCACCGTGAGCTACCGCGAGACGATTCGCACTCCCGTCAAGGGTGAGGGTCGCTTCGTGCGTCAGACCGGCGGCAAGGGCCAGTACGGCCACGCCATCCTCCAGTTCGAGCCCCTCGACCGCGGGGGCGGCGTCGAGTTCGAATCCAAGGTCGTCGGCGGGTCTGTACCGCGCGAATACGTCAAGCCGATCGAGGAAGGCGTGCGCGAGGCGCTCAAGGGCGGCGTCGTGGCCGGCTTCCCGGTGGTCGACCTCAAGGCGACCCTGATCGACGGTTCATACCACGATGTCGACTCGTCTGAGATGGCGTTCAAGATCGCTGGCAGCATGGCCGCCAAGGCCGCTGTGTCGCGTGGCGATCCCGCCATCCTCGAGCCGATCATGAAAGTCGACGTCACCATGCCCGAGGAGTTCATGGGCGACGTCATCGGCAATCTCAACAGTCGCCGTGGACACATCGAGGGCATCGACGAGTTCGGTACCTCGCGCGTCGTCCACTCCCATGTTCCGCTGGCCGAGATGTTCGGCTACGCGACCGAGCTGCGCAGCATGACGCAGGGGCGCGCCACGTACTCCATGGAGTTTAGCCGCTACGCGGAAGTGCCCACCAACCTCGCCAATGAGCTGATCGCGAAGTCGAAGAGCTAACAAGGAGCGATAGAGAACCCACATGGCCAAGCAGAAATTCGACCGCAGCAAGCCGCACGTCAACGTCGGCACCATCGGTCACGTCGACCACGGCAAGACCACGCTGACCGCAGCGATCACGAAGTACCTGTCGCTGTCCGGCGGCGCCGACTTCAAGGCGTTCGACCAGATCGACAACGCCCCCGAGGAGCGGCAGCGCGGCATCACGATCGCGATCAGCCACGTCGAGTATCAGACGGCCAACCGTCACTACGCGCACGTCGACTGCCCGGGTCACGCGGACTACATCAAGAACATGATCACCGGCGCCGCGCAGATGGACGGGGCGATCCTTGTCGTGTCTGCCGCCGACGGCCCCATGCCACAGACCCGCGAGCACATCCTCCTGGCGCGCCAGGTCGAGGTCCCGAGCCTGGTCGTGTATCTCAACAAGGTCGACATGGTCGACGACGAGATGCTGATCGACCTGGTCGAGATGGAAGTTCGCGAGCTGCTGAGCAAGTACGAGTTCCCTGGAGACGATGTCCCGGTCATCCGCGGCTCGGCGCTCAAGGCGTTGTCCTCGACCAGCGATGACCCCGAGGACGAGTCCTTCGCCTCGATCAAGGAGCTGATGGACGCGGTCGACAGCTACATCCCGACCCCGGCACGCGAGACCGAGAAGCCCTTCCTCATGCCGATCGAGGACGTCTTCGGCATCAAGGGTCGCGGCACGGTTGCCACCGGACGCATCGAGCGCGGCATCGTGAACACCGGCGACACGATCGAGCTCGTCGGCATCCACTCGAAGATCCGATCGCTGGTCGTGACCGGCGTCGAGATGTTCAAGAAGACGCTGGACCAGGGTATGGCCGGTGACAACGTCGGCCTTCTGCTGCGCGGCATCGAGCGAGAAGAGCTCGAGCGCGGACAGGTGCTCTCCAAGCCGGGCACCGTGAAGCCCGGAACCAAGTTCAAGTGCGAGGTGTACGTGCTCTCCAAGGAGGAGGGCGGGCGCCACACGCCGTTCTACGCGGGATATCGTCCACAGTTCTACCTGCGCACGACTGACGTCACCGGAGCGATCGCGATGCCCGAGGGCGTCGAGATGATCATGCCGGGCGACAACGTGAACATCGACGTCGAGCTGATCACGCCGATCGCGATCGAGCAGAGCCAGCGCTTCGCCATTCGCGAGGGTGGACACACCGTCGGGGCCGGCGTCATCACCGAGGTCATCGGCTAACGTCATGGCCAAGCAGCGCATCCGCATCCGTCTCAAGGCGTACGACCACAAGCTGCTCGACCAGTCGGCCGAGCAGATCGTGGAGACCGCGCAGCGGACTGGCGCCGACGTGGCGGGACCGGTCCCGCTGCCGACTCGGATCGAGAAGTACACGGTGATCCGCGGCCCGTTCGTCCACAAGGACGGCCGGGAGCAGTTCGAGATTCGGACGCACAAGCGACTCATCGACATCATCGATCCATCGACGAAGACGGTTGATGCGTTGATGCGTCTGTCGCTCGCGGCCGGCGTCGATATCGAGATCAAGATGTGAACCGCCTTCGACGGGCATGACGCTCGTCGCAGGAAGTTCCGCCATCAGACCAGAAGGGAACCATCGAATAGTGCCGGCAGGATTGATCGGGAGAAAGCTCGGGATGACGCGCATCTTCGCGGACGACGGAAGCGTCGTCCCGGTGAGCGTCATCGAGGCAACCCCGAATACCGTCACGCGACTCCGCGACATCGAGAAGGACGGTTACGTGGCCGTGCAGCTCGGCGCCGGTGTTGCTCGCCGCGCCACGAAGCCGGTGGCCGGCCAGTTCAAGCATCTCGACAAGGCGTTCCAGCGTCCGAAGCACGTGCGCGAGATTCGCGTCGATGCGAACGATGACTACGAGGCAGGTCAGCAGATCGCGGTCGACCTGTTCACTGCTGGCGAACTGGTCGACGTGACCGGCGTCAGCAAGGGCCATGGCTTCACCGGCGTCATCGCGCGTCATAACTTCAAGCGCGGGCCGAAGACGCACGGCTCCGATCATCACCGTGCCCCCGGCTCGATCGGCGCGGGGACGTATCCCGGCCGCGTGTGGCTGGGAACCAAGATGGCCGGTCACATGGGCAACGAGCAGGTGACCGTCAAGAAGCTCGAGGTCGTGCGAGTGGACCCCGAACGAAACCTCATCCTGGTCAAGGGTGCGGTCCCCGGTGCCCGCAATGGCGTGCTGCTCGTGCAGAAGGCGAAGTGACGATGCCCACCACAGCGATTCTCAAGGCCGACGGCGCCGAAGATGGCAAGGTGGAGCTCACCGAAAGCCTCTTCGCCGCGCCGATCAACGAGTCTCTCATTCACCAGGCCGTGGTGCGTCAGATGGCGGGCCGGCGCCTGGGGACCAGCAACACTCTGACTCGTGGCGAGGTCCGTGGCGGCGGCAAGAAGCCGTGGCGCCAGAAGGGGACTGGCCGCGCTCGCCAGGGAACCAAGACCGCCCCGCACTGGGTCGGCGGCGGCGTGGTCTTCGGGCCGCACCCGCGCAGCTACGAGCAGCGCATGCCGTACAAGATGCGACGCAGCGCGCTGCGCGGTGTCCTGTCCGCCAAGCAGGCCGAAGGCGCCGTGCGCGTGGTCACCGGCTTCGAGATCGATGACATCAAGACGAAGACGATGATGGATCGGCTAGTGGGCTGGAACGCGGCGGGCAAAGTGCTCCTCGTGTTGTCGTCCCGAGACGAGAAGGTCGAGCTCTCGTGCCGAAATCTGCGCGAGGTGCGCGTGATCATGGCCGACAGCCTGAACGTGGTCGACCTGCTCGAGGCCGATACGGTGGTCTTCACACGCGATGCGCTCGATCGGGCCCAGGAGGTGTATGCGTGACCGCCACGAACCTGCACGACGTGCTGCTTCGCCCCGTGATCAGCGAGAAGAGCACGCTCGAGACAGAACGCAACAACTACACGTTCGCCGTCGCTCGTGACGCGAACAAGTTTCTCATCAAGGCAGCCGTCGAGGCCGAGTTCAAGGTCACGGTCCTCGGCGTGCGGGTCGTCAGCGTCCGCCCCAAGCAGAAGCGGCGAGGCCGCAAGACGATGGGCACGGTGCCGGGCTGGAAGAAGGCCATCGTGACGATCGCGCCGGGTGACAAGATCGAACTCTTCGAGGCCGTGTAGAGATGCCACTTCGCAATTACCGACCGACATCGCCGGGCATGCGTCAGATGACGCGCTCGACGTTCGAGGAGATCACGCGCGACACGCCGCACAAGCCGCTCACCGAGCGGCTGGTCCGGCGCGCCGGTCGCAACAGCCAGGGCAAGCTGACCGTTCGCCACCAGGGTGCGGGGCACAAGCGACTGTACCGGGTCATCGATTGGCGGCGCGACAAGTACGGCGTGCCCGCCAAGATCGCCACGGTGGAGTACGACCCGAACCGCTCCGCGCGCATCGGTCTCCTGCATTACGCCGATGGCGAGAAGCGCTACATGCTGCTGCCGCACGGCCTCAAGGTCGGCGATGTCGTCGCCTCCGGACCCGATGCGGAGGCCCGCACCGGCAACGCGCTGCCGCTGTCGCGCATCCCGCTGGGCACGCAGGTGCATAACATCGAGCTGGTCGCCGGTCGCGGTGGACAGATCGTGCGCAGCGCCGGCAGCAGCGCCCAGCTGCTTGCCAAGGAAGGTAACTTCGCGACGATCCGCCTTCCCTCGGACGAGGTGCGTCGCGTGCGGATCGAGTGCTCGGCCACCATCGGGCAAGTCAGCAACCTCGACCATGAGAACCAGAAGATCGGCAAGGCCGGCCGTTCCCGCCACATGGGCAGGCGCCCGACCGTGCGCGGATCGGCCATGAACCCGCGCGACCATCCGCACGGCGGTGGCGAGGGCAAGCAGCCAACAGGCATGCCGCCCAAGACGAAGTGGGGCAAGCCGGCCATGGGCCTGCGCACCCGTGCCAAGAAGAACCAGAGCAACAAGATGATCGTCCGCCGTCGATACGGGCGGGGTTAGGAGCCGATAGATGAGTCGTTCCGTCAAGAAGGGACCCTTCATCGATGCGCGCCTGCTCGGCCGCATCGACGACATGAACAAGCGCAGCGAGCGCAAGGTGCTGAAGACCTGGTCGCGTGCAAGCGTGATCTTCCCGCAGATGATCGGACACACGATCGCCGTCCACGACGGCCGTCGCCACGTGCCGGTCTTCATCAGCGAGAACATGGTCGGGCATCGATTGGGCGAGTTCGCCCCGACACGCACTTTCCGCGGGCACGGTGGCCGGGCCACCGAACGCTCGACGGCGTTGAAGTAGGCCGTCCATGCGAGTGAACGCAACCGCGAAGTACATCCGCATCAGCCCGCGCAAGGTGCGCCTGGTGACTGATCTCATCACAGGCAAGCCGGTCGAGGAGGCTGCGGCGATTCTCCGCTTCCTGCCGAACGCGGCGGCCAAGGACGTGGCGAAGGTGCTCAAGAGCGCCACCGCCAATGCCGAGAACAACTACAACCTGTCGGCCGATGAGCTCCGCGTGGTGAGCGCAGTCGCCGACGAGGGTCCCACCCTGAAGCGTGGGCGACCGCGTGCCCAGGGCCGGTACTTCCAGATTTTGAAGCGAACCAGCCACATCACCGTCGCCGTGGCTGACCGAGAGGAGTCCTAATGGGTCATAAGGTTCACCCGTACGGGTTCCGAATCGGCATCATCAAGCCCTGGCTGGCGAAGTGGTACGCGGACCGCGACTACGCGACGCTGCTCCAAGAGGACATGCGGATCCGGGAGCTGGTGGCGCGGCAGCTCGCGAATGCGAGCGTCAGCCAGGTCGAGATCGAGCGCGGCATCAACCACGTCACCGTGACGGTGCACACGGCCAAGCCGGGCATCGTGATCGGCAAAGGTGGCGCCAACGTCGAGGCGTTGCGCACGAACATCGGCAAGCTGACCGCGAAGAAGGTCAAGCTCGAGATCAAGGAGATCCTCCAGCCCGAGCTCGACGGCATGCTCCTGGCTCAGAACGTGGCCGGCCAGCTCGAACGGCGCATCGCCTTCCGAAAAGCGATCAAGCAGTCGATCCAGCGCACGATCAAGGCCGGTGCAAAGGGCGTCAAGATCCAAGTTTCGGGTCGCCTCGGTGGCTCCGAGATGAGCCGTACCGAGTGGGACAAGGAAGGCCGGATTCCATTGGGCACGCTGCGCGCTGATATCAGCTATGGCGTCGTCCACGCACGCACCACGTACGGACGCATCGGCGTCAAGGCGTGGATCTACCGCGGCGAGCAGCTCGGGGAACGCCCGGGCAGTGCTCGGACCGAGCCGCGCGCTCCGCGCCGTGCCGCCGCCGGCACCCGACCGCGCGCCGCCGCCGCCCGCCCGGCCGCTGGCACCCGTGCCGCAACACCGGAGCGAGCGCCCGCGAGCGACGAGTCGGCCAGCGTGTCCGTTGAGACACCGCAGGTCGAGGCACCGCAGGTCGAGACCGCAGCGTCGGCCGCTTCCGAGACTGCGGCTCCTGAGCAGGTGAAGGACATCGCTTCGAAGGACGTCGCTCCGAAGGCTGAGGCTCCGAAGGCTGAGGCTCCGAAGGACGTCGCTCCGAAGACCGAGGCTGCGAATGACGCCGCAGATACCGCCGCGTCGACTGAGGCCGCACCGACAGATGCTCCCGTGGCGGATAAGCCGCCCGCGAAGTCAGCTGCCAAGCCGAAGGCCAAGCCCAGGGCAAAGGCCGCCAGGGCAAAGGCCGCCAAGCCAAAGGCCGCCAAGCCGAAGGCCGAGGAGTCCTGACATGTTGATGCCAAAGCGGGTCAAGCACCGCAAGGTTCAGCGCGGACGCCGCGCTGGCCTGGCCAAGGGCGGCACAGCGGTCAGCTTCGGCGACTTCGGCTTGATGGCCGAGGAAGTCTGCTGGCTCACGAGCCGTCAGATCGAGGCTGCCCGGCGGGCGATGACCCATCACATCAAGCGTGGTGGCCGCGTGTGGATCCGGGTTTTCCCGGACAAGCCGGTGACCAAGAAGCCGGCCGAGGTCCGCATGGGCTCCGGCAAGGGCGCTCCCGACCATTGGGTCGCGGTCGTCAAGCCGGGTCGCGTGATGTTCGAGATGTCGGGCGTTCCCGAGCCCATCGCGCGCGAGGCGATGCGCCTGGCCGGACACAAGTTGCCGATCAGCACGAAGTTCGTCGTCAAGGAGGGGCTCGAGCATGGACATCAGTGAGGTGCGCGCCCTTTCCGACAAGGATCTCGAGGGCGCGCTGCGTGACGCGAAGCAGGAGCTATGGAAGGTCCGCTTCGATCTCGCCACGCGACAGGAAAGCAACTACAGCAGGCTGTCGGCGACGCGCAAGCGCATCGCTCGCATCCTGACCGTGATTACCGAGCGTCAGCACGTCGCCGAGACGGCTGCCGCGCAGATAGTGAAGGCCAGTTGATGCAGGGCAAACGACGAAGCAAGACCGGACGCGTCGTGTCCGACAAGATGGACAAGACGATCGTTGTGAGCGTTGAGCGTCTGCGGAGGCACCCGATCTACAAGCGGGTCGTGCGCCTCAGCAGCAAGTTCAAGGCGCACGACGCCGAGAACAGCGCGCGGGTCGGCGACACCGTGCGCATCGAAGAGAGCAAGCCCCTCAGCCGAGAGAAGCGCTGGACCGTGGTCGAGATCGTGGCGCGTGGCTCCCACGAGGAGCTCGTGGACGGGACGGAGTCGGCATGATCCAGAAGTACAGCAGGCTGCGCGTTGCCGATAATTCCGGCGCCCGCGTGGTCGAGTGCATCTCCGTCATCGGCCGCTCGACCAGTGACACCGCCGAGGTTGGCGATGTCATCGTGTGCGCCGTCAAGCAGGCCCTGCCGAACTCCGGCGTCAAGAAGGGCGATGTCGTGCGAGCCGTCGTGGTGCGAACCACGAAGGAGTATGGCCGCGCGGACGGCAGCCACATCCGATTCGACGAGAACGCCGCTGTGCTGATCACGCCGCAGGGCAGCCCGCGGGGCACCCGCATTTTCGGACCGGTAGCGCGCGAGCTGCGCGAGCGCAATTACATGAAGATCGTCTCGCTCGCCCCGGAGGTGCTCTAGATGAACGTGCGACGAGGTGACACCGTCATCGTCCTGGCCGGCAAGGACCGCGGCAAGCGCGGCACCGTCGACCGGGTCGAAAAGTCGAAGCGGGGCTTCGGCGTGGTGATCCCGGGGATCAACATGGCCAAGCGTCACCAGAAGGCGCGCTCGCGGACGCAGTCCGCGGGAATCATCGACCTGCCGGTGCCGCTGCACGTCAGCAACGTGCAGGTCGTGTGTCCGCGCTGCAACCAGCCGACCAGGATCGCCCACGGCAAGCTCGAGGGAGAGCATGGCCGCCGAACCCGCCTGTGCAAGCGCTGCGGCGAACAGATCGAGGTGACCGCCAAGTGAGTCCCGACGAGAAGAAGCCGACCCGCAGTCGTGCCGCCACCGCGACGAAGGCCGTTCCGGCGACCAAGGCCGCTGGCACGAAGCGCACGACCGCTGCAAAGCCTGCGTCGGCAACGAAGAAGGCCCCCGCCAAGGAGACCTTCAGCCCTCCGACCTACGCCGGGCTGTGGCAGCGCTACCACGAAGACGTGGTGCCCGCCATGCAGCGCGAGTTCACGTATGCCAACTCGATGCAGATTCCGCGCGTCGACAAGATCGTGGTCAACATCGGCCTGGGAGAAGCGATCGCCAACGCCAAGGCGCTCGATGCCGCGGTGGGTGATCTCACGATCATCACTGGTCAGAAGCCGATCGTGACGCGCGCAAAGCGATCGATCGCGCAGTTCCGGCTTCGAACCGGGATGCCGATCGGCGCCAAGGTGACCCTGCGCGGACAGCGCATGTATGACTTCCTGGAGCGCACCACGTCGTTGGCGCTCCCGCGCATCCGTGACTTCCGGGGCATTCCGACCCGCTCGTTCGACGGTCGCGGCAATTTCACCATGGGCCTGCGCGAGCAGCTCGCGTATCCGGAAATCGACTACGACAAGATCGACCGCCTGCGCGGATTGGAGATCAGCATCGTGACGACGGCCAAGACCGATGAGGAGGGGCGCAAGCTCCTCGAGCTCCTCGGCATGCCGTTCCAGGCGACCTAGAGGAGCATTCCGTGGCAAAGAAGTCGAGTATCGCCAAGGCAAAGCGCGGATCGCGCTTCGTCGTGCGCGAGCACAACCGCTGCCAGGTGTGCGGCCGACCGCGCGGCTACATGCGCCGTTTTGCGATGTGCCGCATCTGCTTCCGAGAGCGAGCCTTGCTGGGCCAGCTTCCGGGAGTGACAAAGTCGAGCTGGTAGGGCTCGAAAGAACACCAGGGCCGTCACCGCGACGGCCACCATCAGCGGGAGGCGCCATCCGGTAGGACCGGAAGCGAACCGCCGCCGAGGAGACAACGAACACAACAATGAATGTGACCGATCCAATCGCCGACATGCTGACGCGCATTCGCAATGCCAGCGCGGCACGGCACAAGGAGCTGAGCCTTCCTTCGTCACGGGTGAAGCGCGAGATCGCGCGGATCCTGAATGAGCAGGGCTTCATCGAGGCGTACGAGACGCTGCCGGGCGACGTCCAGGAGACGTTGACCCTGCGCCTCAAGTACGTCGAGGGCCGCACGCCGGTCGTCACCGGCCTGAAGCGCATCAGCAAGCCGGGCCTGCGGGTATATGCCCGCAAGACCGAGATCCCCCGCGTCCTGGGAGGACTCGGGCTGGCTATCCTCTCCACTTCCCACGGGATCATGACGGGCAACGAAGCCCGGAAGCAGAATCTCGGCGGCGAAGTTCTCTGTTACGTCTGGTAAGGAGCGAACGAATGTCTCGAATCGGAAGAATGCCGATTCCGCTCCCCGACGGAGTGGAGGTGACGCAGGAAGGAACGCGGCTCAGCGTCAAGGGTCCGCTCGGAACGCTCGAGCGCACGATCCACGCCGAGATGAAGCTCGAGCGCTCCGATGGCACGCTGCTCGTCGTACGACCGACCGATGAGCCGCGTCACCGCGCGCTCCACGGCCTGACGCGCACGCTCGTCAACAACATGGTCACCGGCGTCGCGACCGGCTTCACCAAGAACCTCGAGATCTCCGGGGTCGGGTATCGTGCCGCGCTCCAGGGCACCAAGCTCGTGCTCGCGCTCGGCTATTCGCATTCCGTCGAGGTCGATCCGCCCGCCGGCATCGAGTTCCGGGTCGAGACTCCCACGCGCCTCGGCGTCTTCGGGGCCGACAAAGAGCTCGTTGGCCAGATGGCCGCCTTCATCCGCTCGAAGCGAAAGCCGGAGCCCTACAAGGGTAAGGGCATTCGCTACGCGGGCGAGCAGATCCTCCGCAAGGCCGGCAAGGCCGGCAAGGTCGGGGGTTAGAAAGACCGATATGACCACCAACACCACGCGCGACGCCCGACGTCGCAAGCGCCACGCGCGACTCCGCCTCCGTATCGCCGGCAGCACCGAGCGCCCGCGACTGTCGGTTTTCCGCAGCGCGAAATTCATCTATTGCCAGGTCATCGACGACACGACCGGCCGAACGCTGGCGGCTGCCTCCAGCCAGGAGGCCGATCTGACTGGCGACAGCAAGGTCGAGGTCGCGAAGGCGGTCGGGCTGGCGGTCGCCGAGCGCGCGAAGGCGGCAGGCGTCAGCGCCGTTGTCCTCGATCGGGGCGGGTATCAATATCATGGGCGGGTCCGCTCGCTCGCCGAGGGTGCCCGCGAGGGCGGCCTCAACCTGTAGCGAGAGGAGATAGCGCATGGCACGGATCGATCCGTCCAAGCTCAACCTGGAAGAGAAGGTCGTCCAGATCAATCGCGTCGCCAAGGTCGTCCAGGGTGGACGTCGCTTCAGCTTCAGCGCGGTGGTGGTCGTCGGAGATGGCAACGGCACCGTCGGCGCGGGCATCGGCAAGGCTGGCGAAGTGCCGGAGTCGATCCGCAAGGGCGTCGAGGATGCCAAGAAGCACCTGATCAAGGTGCCACTGGTCGGCACGACCATCCCGCACGAAGTGCATCGTCACTTCGGAGCGTCGAAGGTGATGCTCAAGCCGGCCAGCGCTGGCACGGGCGTCATCGCCGGTGGTTCGGTGCGCTCGGTTGTCGAGGCGGCCGGCATCCGTGACCTGCTCAGCAAGGCGCAGGGCTCGACGAACCCGATCAATGTCGTGCGTGCCACCATCGAGTGCCTCGCGGCGCTTCGATCCGCGGACGAGATCGCCGCGCTTCGGGGTCGCACGGCCGAGCAGCTGCTCGGCAAGCGCGGCGCCGAGCTGGCGCGAACACCACACGAGATCCCGGAGCGGCGCGAGCCGATGAACTCCGGGCCGGGAGGTGGACGTGGTCGCTAAGGGCAACTCCACGGTGATCAAGGTCACCCAGATCCGATCGGTCATCGGCCACCGGGCAGCGGCGCGTGGAACGATCCGCGCGCTCGGCCTGCATCGGATCAACCAGACGGTCGAGATTGCGGACACCCCCGAGAACCGCGGCATGCTGCGTCGCGTCGCCTTCCTCCTCGCAGTCGAGGAGCCGGCGGGAGCCGCGGGCGCATCGGCCAAGGAAGAGGAAACCACGTGAAGCTCCACGACCTGCACCCGGCGCCCGGGTCAAACAAGCCGTCCCGCCGCGTCGGCCGCGGCCACGGCTCCGGCCGTGGCAAGACCGCGGGACGTGGCACGAAGGGTCAGAAGTCGCGAGCCGGCGGGAGCCTTCCCGCATGGTTCGAGGGTGGTCAGACGCCGCTCCATATCCGGACCCCGAAGCTCCACGGCTTCAAGAACCGGTTCCGCATCGCGTATGCCCCGCTCAACCTGGGCAAGCTCGTCGACGTCGAGAAGGGGACCCTCGTCACGCCCGACGTGCTGGCGCACGATGGCCTGATCCGCGACACGAAGCTGCCGGTCAAGATCCTCGGAGTCGGCGACTCGCCGAAGGGGATCACGATCCATGCCCACGCATTCAGCAAATCGGCGCTCGACAAGCTCGCCGCTGCCGGCAGCACCGTACAGCGCTTGACCTGGCCGGACAATGCGCCGGCTGACCACGAGGCAGAGGCGAAGGCCGAGGACGAGGCTGCCAAGCGCACCAAGGGCCGTAAGGCCCGCGGTCGCCGAGCGGCAGAGGCCCGTTCCGGCGCTGCCGCCTCGACGCCGGAGGCCGCGGTCGCGGCCGAACCAACTGAAGCTGACCGCGACGCGGCGGCAACCGAAGCCGAAAGCGAGTCCCCGGCTTGATCGAGACGGTCCTCGCCGCCTTCCGCGCGCCGGACATCCGGCGCAAGCTGCTCTTCACGCTCGGGATCCTGCTGATCTTCCGGGCGTTGACGAACGTCCCGGTCCCGAACGTGAACACGGAGGCCCTGGCCGACCTGTTCACTGACAACCCGCTGCTCGGGATCCTGAACATCTTCTCGGGTGGTGGCTTGGCGGCCGCCTCGATCATCGGCCTGGGCGTAAACCCATACATCAACGCCAGCATCATCATGCAGCTGATGCGCGGCGTGATCCCGGCGCTCGAGGAGCTGTCACGGGAAGGTGAATTCGGCCGCAACAAGCTCAACCAGTACACGCGACTTCTGACGGTGCCGCTCTCCTTTGCGCAGGGCTACGGCATCAGCGTGTTGCTGAGCTCGAACGGCGTCATTCCGGCCAATCCGCTCTTCAGCCTGGAGACGTTGAGCCTGCTTCTCAGCTTCACCGCCGGCACGATCCTGCTCATGTGGCTCGGCGAGCTCATCAGCGAGAAGGGCATCGGCAACGGCATCAGCTTCATCATCTTCGCCGGCATCGTGGCAAGCGTGCCGCTCCAGATCGGCCCGATCATCAGCGGTCCTGATGCGCCCGCGCGCCTCATCCCGTACATCATCGTGTCGATCGTGGTCGTCGCGGCCGTCGTGTTCATCAACGAGGGTCAGCGCCGCATCCCGGTGCAATACGCGTCCCGCGTCCGCGGTCGCCGCATGTACCAGGGCCAGACGCAGTACCTGCCGCTCAAGGTGACGATGGCGGGCGTCATCCCGATCATCTTCGCGGTGAGCATCCTGCTCTTCCCCGCACAGATCGCCACGTACTTCGCGACGAGCGACATCGACTGGGTGCGGAGCGCGGCCATCTTCATCAGCCAGAACCTCAACGGCCAGGACAATATTCCGCTGTACGGGACGCTGTACTTCCTGCTGGTCGTGTTCTTCACCTACTTCTATACCGCGTTCCAGTTCCGACCGGATCAGACCGCCGACTACCTGCGCAAGAACGGCGGCTTCATCCCGGGCATCCGTCCGGGCAAGCCGACCGAGGAATTCCTGGGACGCGTCACGAATCGGATCACGCTGGGCGGCGCCCTGTTCCTGGGGACCATCGCCGTCCTGCCTTTCATCGTCTCGGCGTTCATCCCCGGTACCAGCAACCTCCAGCTTCTCGGGACGAGCATCCTGATCATGGTCAGCGTCGTGGTCGAGACCCTGAAGCAGCTCGAGGCGCAGATGATGATGCGCAACTACGAAGGCTTCATTCGGTGACGGCTTCTGCCCCGCGCGAGCCCTATGTGGCCGACGAGCGGCTGATCCTGCTGCTCGTCGGTGCCGTTGGCGCCGGCAAGGGCACTCAGGCCGCGATTCTCTCGCGCGAACTCGGGATCCCGCACCTCGCGTCGGGCAACCTGTTCCGCGCGGCGATGGCCGCCGGCACGCCCCTTGGCGAAGAGGCCCGTGGGTACATGGAGCGCGGCGAGCTCGTGCCGGACGAAACGACGATCGGCATGTTCATGGAGGAGCTGGCGCGACCGGGTGCCGCGCGGGGCGCCATCCTGGACGGCTTCCCGCGGACCGTCGGCCAGGCGACCGCGCTCGACGAGACGCTGGCTGCCCAGGGCGAGCGGATTCGGCGCGTGATCTCGATCGAAGTGCCGACCGAGGAGCTCGTGCGTCGTGTGGCGGGCCGTTGGGTGTGTCCGCAGTGCGGTACCCCGTACCACGCCATCACGGACCCGCCGCGGACGGCCGGGGCGTGCAACAAGGACGGCGCGCTATTGCGCCAGCGCGACGATGATCGACCCGAGGTCGTCCGCGCTCGACTTGAGCGCCAGGTGCCGCCGATGCTCCAGGTCGTCGACCACTACGAGGGATCCGGCATCGTCGACCACCTCGACGGAACTCAGCCGATCGATGCCGTGACCGAAGCGATCCTGTCGCGCGTCGGCGCGCGCATCCGGAGCTGACGGCGTGGGCACGCGGGGCGCCAGCGCGGTGACCATCAAGCGACCGGCCGAGGTAGAGCGCATGCGCGCGGCCGGCCGGATCCTGGCCGGCATCCTGGACGTTCTCGAGGCGGAGCTTCGCGACGGCATGACGACCGGAGAGCTTGACGAGATTGCCGCGCGCATGATCCGCGACGCCGGCGCCACGTCGTCATTCAAGGGGTATGGAAGCAATCCGCCGTTTCCCGGCGTGATCTGCGCCAGCGTCAACGACGAAGTGGTCCACGGCATTCCGTCGCCGCGTTGCCGTCTGGTCAAGGGCGATCTCGTGAGCATCGACATCGGCTGCATCGTGGACGGCTGGCACGCCGACTGCGCGCGGACATGGACGGTAGGGTCGGTGCCGCACGAAGTACAACAACTGATCGACGCGACGCGGCGCGGCATGGAGGCGGGGATCGCGGCGGCCGTGCCGGGCAACCATCTGGGCGACATCGGCCACGCCATCGAATCCGTGGCGTATGAGCATGGCTACGGGATCGTGCGTCCGTTCGTCGGCCACGGCATCGGCCGGGCCATGCACGAGGAGCCGCAGGTTCCGAATTACGGCCGACCGGGGGCCGGGATGCTGATCGAGGCGGGCATGTGCTTCGCCATCGAGCCGATGTTCAACCTCGGTGGCGACGATGTCCGCGTGGCGGATGATGGCTGGACCGTGCGAACCGCGGATGGCGCCCTCTCGGCCCACTTCGAGAACACGATTGCGGTCTCCGCTGACGGTCCTGAGCTGCTCACGGTCTGCGCCGATGCGAAACTAGCGTGAAACGGGTGCACCCGACGCAAACCAGTGAAAACCGGTGGTCGCAACCACCGGCCTCGGTCGTTGCACGTTCAGGTCGGCCGGCGTATACTCTCCGTTCCGTGGGTCGCCCTGTGCGGCGGCCTTTTCGCGTGTCAGACCCATGTTCAAGTATTCAACGCCGAACCGAGGTGCGTGTCGCTTGCCAAAGAAGGATGCCATTGAGGTCGAGGGAGAAGTGATTCTCCCTCTGCCCAACGCGATGTTCAAGGTGCGCCTGGAGAACGGGCACGAGGTGCTCGCTCACATTTCCGGGAAGCTACGCCAGAACTTCATCCGCATCCTGCCAGGCGACACGGTCCGTGTTGAGCTCAGCCCATATGACCTCACCCGGGGTCGGATCACATACAGGATGAGATGAAAGTTTCTGCATCCGTCAAGCCCCGCTGCGAGCGCTGCAAGGTCATTAAGCGCTCCGGCGTGGTGATGGTTATCTGCGTCGTTCCCAAGCATAAGCAACGGCAGGGTTAGGAAGATCGTGGCACGTATCGCCGGCGTCGACATCCCCCGCGAGAAGCGAGTGATCATCAGCCTCACGTATATCCACGGCATCGGCCTGACCTCGGCCACCAAGGCCATCAGCGCCGCCAACGTGTCACCGGACACGCGGGTACGCGACCTGACCGAGGAAGAGGTCAACCGTCTCCGCGAGGTGGTCGATCGTCAGTTCAAGGTGGAGGGCGACCTTCGCCGCGAAGTCAGCATGAATGTGAAGCGCCTGATGGAGATCGGTTCATACCGTGGCCTCCGTCATCGGCGCAATCTGCCGGTCCGCGGGCAGCGTACGAAGACGAACGCGCGACAACGCCGAGGCGTCAAGAAGACGGTCGGCGTGCGCCGCAAGAAGTAACGGGAGTTCCATGGTAGAGCGTAAGCGCACTCAGCGCGGTAAGAAGCGCGAGCGAAAGAACGTGCCGGTGGGGCACGCGCATATCCAGTCGACGTTCAACAACACGATGGTGACGATCACTGACACCACCGGCAACGTCATCAGCTGGGGCAGCGCGGGGCTGGTCGGCATCAAGGGCTCTCGGAAGAGCACGCCCTTCGCCGCGTCGCAGGCGGCCGAGCTGGCCGCGCGCCGCGCGATGGAGCACGGCATGCGTCACGTCGAGGTCTTCGTGAAGGGGCCCGGCGGCGGCCGCGAGCAGGCGATTCGTTCGCTTCAGACGGCCGGTCTCGAGGTCACCGCCATCACCGACGTGACGCCGATCCCGCACAACGGCTGCCGAGCGCCGAAGCGGCGCAGGGTCTAGAGAGAGGGATCGATATGGCACGTTATACCGATGCGGTCTGTCGCATCTGCCGCCGGGAAGGCTTGAAGCTCTTCCTCAAGGGCAGCCGATGCTACAGCCGCAAATGCGCCTTCGAGCGCCGCAGCACACCGCCGGGCATGAACACCATGCGTCGTCGCAAGGTGAGCGAGTACGGCCTCCAGCTGCGCGAGAAGCAGAAGGTGCGCAAGAGCTATTCGGTGCTGGAGCGCCAATTCCGCAATTACTTCGAGAAGGCCGAGCAGCGCAAGGGCATGACCGGGGAGAACCTGCTCCGGATGCTCGAGATGCGACTCGACAACGCCGTGTATCGCATGGGCTTCGCGTCGAGCCGCGCCCAGGCGCGCCAGCTCGTCACGCACGGCCATTTTGCCGTCAACGGTCGTCCGACGAACGTCGCGAGCTTCGGGACCAAGATCGGTGACCGTATCGAGGTCCGCGACGGCCGTCGCAGCCGCGAGTATTTCAAGATGGCCCCCGAGACGATGAAGGCGGCCCAGATCCCCGAATGGGTGAGCGTTGATCCGACGAAGTTGTCGGGCACCGTTCTCGCCGAACCGGCGCGCGAGCAGATGCCGCTCGAGTTCAACGAGCAGCTCGTCGTCGAGTACTACTCGCGCTAGGAGTCAACTTTCCACTTATGATCGAACTCGAGACACCTCAGCCGCAGCAGCCTGAGCCGCCCCCGACCCCGCGCATCGACGAGGTGCACGCGGAGGCAAATCTCAGCCGCTTTGAGGTCACTCCGCTCCAGGAGGGCTACGGCGTCACCCTGGGCAACTCCCTCCGTCGCGTCCTGCTCAGCTCCCTCGAGGGAGCTGCCGTGACCAGCATCCAGATCAATGGCGTGTTCCACGAGTTCAGCACGATCGAGAACGTCAAGGAAGACGTCACCCAGATCGTTCTGAACGTCAAGAAGCTGCGCCTCCGCTCTTTTGCCCGTCATGCCCTGACGCTCAAACTCGTCAAGCATGGCGCCGGTCCGGTCACCGCCGCCGATATCGGCGAGTCGGCCGATGTCGAGATCGTGAATCCGGACCTTGTCCTGCTGACCCTCGATTCCGACTCGGGGTCCATCGAGATGGACCTGGTCGTGGAGACCGGCATGGGCTATCGCCCCGCCGAGCACACCGAGGACATGGCCATCGGCGTCGTGCCGGTCGATGCCATCTTCTCGCCGGTGCGTCGCGCCAACTACCAGGTCGAAAAGACCCGCGTCGGCCAGATGACCAACTACGACAAGCTCACCTTCGAGATCGAGACTGATGGTACGACCACCGCCCAATCGGCCCTGAGCCAGGCGGCAGATATTCTCGTGCGCGAGTTCGGCCGGTTCGCGGAGATCGGGCGTCCGTCCGTCCCTGGTGGTGAGACAAGCGTATCGGCGCCCGCGGCGAACATGCTCGACGCGCCCATCGAAGAGCTTGACCTGCCGATGCGTGCCTACAACTCGCTCAAGCGCAACAGCATCACGAAGATCGGGCAGGTGCTGTCTCTGTCCGATGACGAGTTCCTGCGCATGCGTAACTTCGGTCAGAAGAGCCTCGACGAGCTCAAGGAGCGCCTCGCGCTTCGTGGCTTCATCAGCTCCGATGCGACATCGATGAGCACCGACGAGTCGGATCTTCCCGCCTCGGCCGAGTTGGACGAGGCGGCTGCGGCCGAGCTCGACCGGGAGGCCTAGAGGGATGCCGCACCGGATCGCAGGTCGCAAGCTGAGCCGTCAGCATGCTCACCGCATGTCGATGCTCGGCAACCTCGCGGTCTCGATCATCCGCTATGAGAAGGTCACCACCACCGAGGCCAAGGCCAAGGAGGTTCGCGGCCTTGTCGACGGGATGATCACCCTTGCCAAGCGTCGCGACCTGCACGCCCGACGGCAGCTTGTGAGCAAGATGCCGCACGAGCCGCTGATCGTCGACAAGCTCCTGGGCGAGATCGCGGACAAGTACACGGATCGTGCATCGGGGTTCACGCGCATCGTCAAGATCGGGCAGCGGCTGGGTGACGCCGCACCGATGGTACAGATCGAGCTCGTCTAACGCGGACGAGCCATGACAACACCGAAGTTCTCGGTGACCGGCAGCGTGCAGCGCGTGCTGCGAGCGGTGATCGAATACGACGGAACAGCCTTTGCCGGCTCGCAGGTCCAGCCAAATGCTCGGACCGTGCAGGGGGAGCTGGAAGAGGCGCTTAACAGGCTGATGGGCGAGCGGACGCAGGTCCGACTTGCCGGGCGAACCGATGCCGGGGTGCATGCCACTGGCCAGGTCGCGGCGTTCTGCCTTCCTCACCGTCTTCGCGGCGGCGGAGACAGCTTGGCCGACCTGCGGAGACGGCTGAATGCCGTCCTGCCGCACGACCTGGCGGTGCGATCACTTCGATCAGCGGCCAAAGGCTTCGATCCGCGGCGGGATGCGCGCTGGCGCGTCTACCGCTACCGGATCCTGACGAATGGAGCCGTGCGGCCGCTGGAGCGGCATCGGACGCTCGAGATCAACGATCGGCTGGACGTGACCGCCATGCGGGCGGCTGCGCAGCGGATGGTCGGGGAGCGCGACTTTGCGTCCCTCGGAACCCATCAGCACGGCCGGACGGTGCGGCACCTCGCCGAGGTGCGAGTGACGCGTCGCGGAGACCTCGTGGAGGTTCACGCGACGGGCGACTCGTTCCTGCGTCGGATGGTGCGCAGCATCGTCGCGATTCTCCTGGCCGTCGGGCGCGGACGCCTGGCGATCAGCGAGGTCGATCGGATCCTCGCCGGACAAGCGCGTGCCCTCGATGGGCGGGTCGCGCCGGCACAGGGGCTGACCCTGGAGCGTGTGATCTATCCATCAGCCGGACAAAATCAATCTATGGCGAAGCAATCAACGGCGGCGGCGTCAGATGGCGCGGCCGCGGCAGACCAACGGAAGCCGGAGAGCTCAACGTGAAGACCTATGCCGTGAGGGCGAGCGAGATCGAGCACAGCTGGTGGGTCGTCGATGCGACCGACCAGACCCTCGGCCGGTTGGCGACCCGCATCGCCACCCTGCTGGAGGGCAAGCACAAGCCGATCTACTCGCCACATCTCGACACCGGGGACCACGTCGTGGTTCTCAATGCCGCCAAGATCCGCGTCACCGGCGATAAGCTGAAGCAGAAGAGTTACTTCCGCCATTCCAACTACCCGGGCGGCCTCCGAGAGGAGAAGCTCGGCATCCTGCTCGAGCGCAAGCCCGAGCTGGTCATCGAGCGCGCGGTGAAGGGCATGCTGCCTCAGAACCGCCTCGGGCGCGCGATGTTCAAGAAGCTGAAGGTCTACAAGGGCGCGGACCATCCGCACCAGGCGCAGCAGCCGTCCACGGTCGAGCTGTGATGAGGAAGGATCGAACGTGAGCACGAACTACGTCTACGGAACCGGTCGGCGCAAGACCGCGGTCGCGCGGGTCCGTCTGCTGCCGGGCGATGGCAGTGTCATCGTCAATGGTAAGCCGGCGACCGAATATTTCGGTGGCGCATCTCCAAAGGGCGCGATCCTGCTTCCGTTTCGGGTGACCGAGACGGAGGGCCGCTATTCCGCCAGCGTGCTGGTCTCGGGCGGCGGGGTCTCGGGCCAGGCCGGCGCCATCCGACACGGCATCGCACGCGCCCTGCTGGCCGCCCATCCCAACGCCCGCGCCGCGCTTCGCGAGGCCGGTCTGCTGACCCGGGATCCGCGTGCCAAGGAGCGCAAGAAGTACGGCCTCAAGCGTGCTCGTAAGGCCCCCCAGTACACGAAGCGCTGACCCACTGATCGCGCAACGATGACCGATGAGCTCCGGCGGGAACGCCGGGGCTCTTTGGTATCATCGGTGTCCTTGCCGCACCATGCATCGCAGAACGCAGCATCGTGATCGACGCGATTCGCGAATTCTTCGACAACTACCTTCAGGGCAGCCCGACGGCGATCATCGACATCGGGCTGGTGGCGCTCGTCATCTATTGGCTCTTCATCCTGATTCGTGGCACGCGTGCGGTGCGGATCGTCATCGGCCTGTCGATCCTGTACCTGGTGTACCTGGCGGCAATCCTGTTCGGCTTCGAGCTCCTGCGCCGCTTGATGGAGACGGCGGCGGTGGTCGGGCTGTTCGCGGTGGTCGTCGTCTTCCAGCCCGAGCTGCGCCGCGGGCTCGAGCAGATCGGCCGCATTGGCAGCGTGAACCGCTTCTTCGTGAGCTCGGAGGTTGCCGGTGCCGAGCGCGTCGCTCGGGAGATCAGCCGCGCCGCGCGGATCCTCGCGGGATCGCGCCACGGAGCACTCATCGCGCTGGAGCGTGAGACCGGCCTCCAGGACCTCGCCTCCGAGTCCGGCGTTCCGATTCACGCCGATCTGCGGGCCGAGCTGCTGGTGACGATCTTCTACCGTGGAACGGCACTTCATGATGGCGCGGTCGTCATCTCGGGCGAGAAGATTAGCTCCGCCGGTGTGCTGCTTCCCTTGAGCCAGAACGTCCTGGACTCCGAGCGCTACGGCACCCGTCACCGAGCCGCCATCGGAATCAGCGAGCAGACTGACGCGATCGTGATCGTGGTCAGCGAAGAGACCGGCTCGATCAGCCTGGTCGTCCGAGGTCGAATCGAACGCAACCTGACGGAGCAGCAACTTCGGCGCCGCATCTTCAACCTCATCCGGCCGCAGGCTCCTCGGCGGGCCGTGCCGTTCCTGCGCCGCTCGCTCGATGGGCGCTGGCAGGTCGGCGCTGGTCGGAATGAGACGGACGAGCCGATCGATCCCGAGGCGCGGGTCGTGTCACCCGCGTCCGATACCCCGCCCGTGAGGCACTAAGGAATGCGATTTCTGCTCCGCAATTGGCACCTGAAGCTGTCGGCTGTCCTGCTCGCCACCGTCCTGTACACCGGCCTGGTCTTCTCCGGCTCGTTCACCGATGCGTCGGTCGACGTCGCCGTCGACGCGGTGAATCAACCGGACCGCTCACAGGTGCTGAGCGGGGCAGTGGGAACTGTCACGGTCAGGTATCGCACTTCGAATGACGTGGCGGGAACCATCGCGGCCCAGGCGTTCGTGGCGACTGTGGACCTGTCCGAGTACGACATGGAGCTCGCCCCCGAGGTGCAGGTGCTCGACATCGAGGTCGTTGCGCTGACGGATGGGATCGAGATCCTGTCGGTCGAGCCACCGGACGTGCGCGTCGCCATCGACGAGCTCGAAACCAAGACGGTGCCGATCGAGCTGGATGCTGGCGTCGTTCCCGATGGCCTCGAGATGGACGATCCGGTGATGAGTCAGGACGAGGTCGAGGTACGTGGCGCGGCATCTGTCGTCGGCCTGGTCGATCGCGCCGTGGCACGCATCCGGATCGATGGATCGGGCATCGACTTCAACAACCCGGTCAACCTCGTCGCTGTCGACGTGACGGGTCAGGAGGTCGGCGCCGGCCTGATCGACATTGAGCCCGAGACGATCTCGGTCCAGGTCGACGTGCGGTTTACCGAAACCACCCAGACCGTCCCGATTCGGCCGGATATCTCTGGCACCCCGGCTCCAGGATTCGCGCTCTCTTCGTTGAGCATTGATCCGCCGTTCGTCACGCTGCGTGGCCTCCCCGATTCGCTCACCGGTATCAGCGAGATCCTGACCGAGCCGATCAGCATCGACGGGTCGTCGAGCACCGAGGAATTCGAGGCGCAACTCATCCTTCCCGACGGCACCCGGCTCGAGTCCGGTGACGAGCCGCTGGTCGATGTCATCGCCACGATCGTGCCATCGGTCTCGAGCCGCACCTTCGTAGTGGGCGTGGTGTGTCAGAACGCCGGTGACAACGCATGTCTGCCCAGCCTGGAACAGGTGTCGGTGACGATCGAGGGGCCCGGCGAGGTGCTGGCGCAGCTCTCGGCCGGTGACCTGACGCCGATCGTCGACGCCGCTGGCCTTGCCGCCGGGGAGCACAGCCTGACGCCTGCCATCGTCGGGCTGCCGGACGGGGTTGAGCTGCTAATGATCAGCCCGGGCAGCATCTCGGTCGTGATCGAAGAGCCTGCCACGCCGGAGCCTGCCACGCCGGAGCCTGCCACGCCAGAGCCGACCGCGACACCCGAGCCATAGATGGGGCGCCGCTTTGGGACCGATGGTATTCGTGGCGAGGTCGGGGTGGACGTCACGCCCGATCTCGCGCTCGCGCTCGGACGTGCGGTTGGCCACCGCTTCGGTGGACCGGGCCGCTCCGTCGTACTCGGCCGTGACCCGCGTCGCTCCGGCGAAATGCTCGGCGCGGCGCTCGGTGCCGGACTCGTCGCCACCGGGACAGATGTCGTCGATCTCGGCATCGTCACCACGCCGTGCCTCGTGCACGCCAGCGCCGACCTGGCGTTCACCGCCGGCGTCATGGTCTCGGCCTCCCACAACCCGGCCCACGACAACGGACTCAAGGTCGTCGCCGGCGGACGCAAAGTCGATGACAACCTCGAGGCTGACCTCGAGCGCCTGATCGACGATTCCGTCGCGATCCCGACACGACCGAATCACGAGCTCGGGCGCCTGCGGCCTGATCGTGGCGCGATCGAGACGTACCGGCGTACATTGGAAGACGTTGCCGGTGATGCGTTCGCCGGGTTGCGTCTTGGGATAGATTGCGCGAACGGCTCGGCCGCCGTCATCGCCCCCGATCTGTTTCGATCACTCGGCGCCGAGGTCACGGTCCTGTTCGATGCCCCGGATGGCTCGAACATCAACGACGGCTGCGGGTCGACACACCCGGAGCGGCTGGCCGAGACCGTCGCGTCAGCCGGCCTGGAGATCGGTCTCGCCTTCGATGGCGACGCGGATCGGCTCATTGCGGTCGACGAGCGCGGCAGCCTGGTGGACGGCGACGCGGTGATGGGCATCTGTGCTCTCGAGATGCTTACCGCCGGCACGCTGCGCAACAACGTCTTGGTGGCGACCGTCATGAGCAACGGCGGGCTTCAGCGCGCCATCACGCAGGCCGGAGGCAGGATGGTCGTGACCGCGGTCGGAGATCGGAATGTGTTCGAAGCCATGGAGCGCGAGGACGCCACCCTGGGTGGGGAGCAGTCTGGCCACATCATCTTCCGCAACCGCGCCCTGACCGGCGATGGGCTGTTGACCGGCATTGAGCTCGTACGTGCCATGAGGACGGCCCGGGCGCCACTGTCAGAGCTCGCCGCGCGCATTCCGAGGCTTCCTCAGGTGATGATAAACTCAGCCGCCCGCGATCGCGATGTCTGGGAGTCGGATCCGGAGTTCGCCAGCGCAGTTGCGCGGGCCATGGCGAAGATGGGGGAGCGCGGACGAGTGCTGGTTCGTCCGTCCGGCACGGAGCCGAAGATCAGGATCATGGTCGAGGGTGACGACGCCGGCGAGATCGACGAAATTGCCCGTGAGCTGGCGGCTCTCGCAGAGGCACGATTGAACTGACGCCGAGCGCCGGCGAGGAGGAATTATGTGCGGCATCGTCGGCTACGTCGGGCCACGTGACGCGGCTCCCATCCTGATCGAGGGGCTGCGCCGCCTCGAGTATCGGGGATACGACTCTGCTGGAATCGCGGTACTCACCGATGATGGGGAAGTCTTCATCGAGAAGAAGGCCGGCAAGCTCAACAACTTGACCGAGCATCTCAACGGCGATACCCCGGCGGGTCAACCGGGCATCGGTCACACGCGCTGGGCGACGCATGGCAGCCCGACCGACGTGAACGCGCATCCGCATACCGATTGCAGCGGCAAGCTGGCGCTCATCCACAACGGCATCATCGAAAACTACGCCGAGATCAAGACGCGCCTCGCCGCCGAAGGCCATCGGTTCAGCTCGGAGACCGATACCGAGGTCCTGGCACACCTTGTCGAGACGAAGTATCGCGGCGACCTGGTGGAGGCCGTTCGCGAGGCACTCAACGAGGTGCGCGGGGCCTACGCCATCGGCGTCATGCATACCGATCATCCGGACCGCATCGTGGGTGCTCGCATGAACGTGCCGCTCATCGTCGGGCTTGGCGACGGGGAGGGGTTTCTGGCCAGTGATGTCCCGGCCATCCTGGAGCACACCAAGCGGGTGGTGATCCTGCACGAGGGCGACATCGCCGACGTGACGGCGAGCGGGACACGAATCCTGTCGCTCGACGGAAGCCCAATCGAGCGCGATGTGACCGAGATCCACTGGACCATCGAGGCCGCCGAGAAGGGCGGATTCCCGCACTTCACGCTCAAGGAGATCTACGAGCAGCCACACGCCATCCAGGAGAGCCTGCGGGGACGAGTGACTTCCCGCGGGGAGGTGACGCTGACCGAGCTGGATGCCATCGCCGATCGGCTCGCCAAGATCGAGCGCGTTTACGTGGTCGGCTGTGGAACGGCGAGCTACGCGGCGCACGTGGCCGCGTACCTGATCCAGGACTGGGCAGGTCTGCCCGCCACGATGCAGGTTGGGTCCGAGATGCGGTACAGCCCGCCTCCGATCGACGAGCGCACGCTGGTCATCGGGGTCAGTCAGTCAGGCGAGACGGCGGATACGCTTGCCCCGCTCAAGATGGCCGAGGAGCGCGGCGCGCTCGTCATCGTCGTCACCAACGTCGTCGGCAGTGCCATCACGCGCGAGGCCGATGCCGTCTGCTATCTCCAGGCGGGTCCGGAGGTCGCGGTGGCCAGCACGAAAGCCTTCGTGACCCAGGTGCTCGTCCTCCAGATGATCGCGCTGCACCTTGCGCGCACGCGGGGCACACTTTCGGCGACCCAACTGCGCACCTATGGCCAGTCGCTGCGCAGTCTGCCGCGCCTCGCAGCTGACACGCTGAAGCTTGCGCCGCAGATCAAGAAGCTCGCGCAGCGATATTCGAAGGTGCGCGATTTCATCTTCATCGGTCGCGGTGTCGGGTTCCCGATCGCGATGGAGGGCGCCCTGAAGCTCAAGGAGCTCAGCTACATCCATGCCGAGGGTTACGCCGCCGGCGAGCTGAAGCACGGGCCGATCGCGCTGCTCGACCCCGAGACGCCGCTCGTGGCGATCGCGACGAAGGGGGCCATCTACGAGAAAGTGGTCAGCAACGTGGCAGAGGCCCGCGCAAGGTCCTCGCCGATCATCGCCATCGCCACCGTGGGCGACGAACAGATCGATCGCTATGCGCACGACGTGATCTACGTGCCTGAGACGCCCGAGCCGATCAGCCCGGTCATTGCCGTGCTCCCGCTCCAGCTGCTGGCGTACGAGATGGCGGTGGCACGCGGCACCGATGTTGATCAGCCGCGGAACCTGGCCAAGTCGGTCACGGTCGAATAGCGCTTTCGCGCGTCCCGTTATGAGCCGCCATGAGATCGGGATCGACCTGTGCGATATCGATCGCGTGGTGGCCGTCCTCGCGCGCTTTCCGGATCGATTTCGCGAACGCGTCCTCACCGAGCACGAGCAGTGGTACTGCGGTCGGAGGGTCGAGCGCATCGCGGGGCGATGGGCCGCGAAGGAGGCGATCAGCAAGGTACTCGGGCTCGGCGTGCGCGGGGTCGGCTGGCGCGAGATCGAGATCCTCCCCAATCGCGCCGGCGCGCCACAGGTGACGCTGCATGCTCGCGCGGCCGCGCGTGCCCGCGACCTGGATCTCGACGAGGTCAGCGTCTCGATCTCGCACGAGCGCCGGATGGCCGTCGCCGTCGCCGTCGCGCATCGGCGGCACGGCTAGCACATGGCCAGCCGCGCATCGGCCATCACCCAGCGCTGGGTCGCGCGTAATCTCCCCGCGCGTCCGGAGCGCGCCCACAAGGGGGACTTCGGTCGGGTGCTCGTGATCGCCGGATCGATCGACTATCCGGGCGCGGCCCTGCTGGCGGCACTGGGTGCCATGCGCGCCGGCGCGGGGGTCGTGCGGGTGGCCGCGGCCGAGTCGGTCGTTGCCCGTGTGTCAGGAACCATCCCGGAGCTGACCTGGATGGCCCTTGACGAGGAGGCACCGGGCCTCATCGCCCCCGGCGGCTGGCGACGGGTCACCACCGAGTCGGACGGGTATGACGCCACGCTGATCGGCCCTGGCCTCGGCCGCCAGCCCGCGACGTTGCGCCGCACACGCCAGCTGATCGGCAGCCTCACGCCGCCGACGGTGGTGGATGCCGATGGCCTGAACGCCTTGGCCGATAGCTCGCGCTGGTGGCAGTCACTTCGAGCGCCGCTCGTCCTGACGCCGCATCCGGGCGAGTTCGCGCGCCTGACCGGAGAGGCGGCGCCGTCGGGGGATGATGACGCAGGCCGTGCCTCCGCGGCGGCGGCGGCCGCGCTGCGATGGGGCCAGGTCGTCGTGCTCAAGGGAGCGCACACCGTTGTTGCGGAGCCTGGCGTCGAGCCGCTGCAGTCCGAGATCGCGTCGCCGGCGCTCGCAACGGCCGGCAGCGGCGACGTGCTGGCCGGCGTCATCGTCGCCTTCCTCGCCGCGGGCGTGTCGCCGGCGGTCGCGGCCGGGTGCGGAGTGGCCGTCCATGGCGCGGCGGGATTGCTGGCTGCTGATCGCATCGGGAGCGCCGGGGTCATGGCGCGCGACATCGCCGCCCTTCTGCCCGAGGCGATCGCGCAGCTTCGCGACGACCGGAAGCGATGACGCGGGCGGGAAGCCCGCACCGGGCCTGGATCGAGATCGACCACTCCGCGATTCGTGACAATCTCAAAGCCATCCGGGGCCAGGTGCCGGGGGCGCAGATCATCGGGGTGGTCAAGGCCAACGCCTACGGGCATGGTGACCTGGCGGTGGCGCGCACGCTGGTCGCGCAGGGCGTCGAGCGTCTTGCCGTGGCCACCATTGACGAGGCGGTCCGGCTGCGCGCAGGTGGTGTCGAAGTACCGCTTCTGCTCCTGTGGGCGGTCGGGCCTGTGGAGGCGCAGCAGGCGGCGGAATTGGCGCTGGAGCCGGTCGTCTCCGACGCACGATCGATCGATCTGCTCCAGGAGGCCGCCACCGTGGAGGGACGGACGCTCGGCGTGCACCTCAAGCTCGATACCGGTCTCGGGCGGCAGGGTGCCGATCCCGAGTTGGCGGTCGACCTCGCGGTCCGCATCGGGCGAACGCGTCACCTTGCGCTGGTGGGCACCATGAGTCACCTTGCCGCGCCTGGCGAGGACGAGGCGTACAGCGACGTGCAGCAGTTGCGCCTGGCTCGCGCGCTGGATGCGATGCGATCGGCCGGCGTCGACCCCGGGCTGGTGCATGTCGCTGCCAGCGGCGCCATCCTCGGCGGGGGTGTGCGGTTCACCGATGCCATCCGACCCGGCCTGGCGCTGTACGGCCTGCGACCGTCGTGGGCCGCGGATGTGGCGCTCACGCTGCGGCCGGCCCTCGCGCTCAAGGCGCGGGCGCTGCGCCTGTACGACCTCGCGGCCGGCGAGGCGATCGGGTATGGCCTGCGCTACCGAGCCAGCGAGACGACACGGATCGCGACGCTCGGGATCGGCTACGGCGATGGATGGCCACGCGTGCATGCCAACAACGGACACGTGCTGGTCCGCGGCCGTCGCGCCCCGATCGTGGCGGCGATCAGCATGGATGGCCTGACCGTCGATATCGGCCAGATCGCTGGTGTAACCTACGACGACGAGTTCGTGCTCATCGGCGAGCAAGATGGCGCGCGGATCACCGCGGACGACGTTGCCGGCGAGCGGCGGACGATCAATTACGAAGTCACGACCGCGCTGCGCGAGCGCCTTCCCCGGGTCCACCTCGGAGCCGGCTGAGCTTGCGTCGCCAGTCGCTATCGAAGGCACCGATGGAGATCGACGTCTGGCAAGGGGACATCGCGGAACTCGAGGTCGACGCGCTCGTCGTGGCCGCCAGCGAATCCCTGTTTATGACCGCCGGGGCTGGCGCCTCGGTCAGGCGTCATGGCGGTGCCCGGGTGGAACGGGCGGCCGTTGAGCAGGGTCCGATCCGTGTCGGCGCGGCGGTCGCCACGAGCGGCGGCGCGCTCGTCACCCCGTACGTGATCCATGCCGTCGCGGTCGGGCATGACCGCATCGCCGACGCCGATCGCCTGGCGGCTGCAACGCGGTCGGCGCTGGCCTTTGCGGAGCCGCTCCAGCTGCGACGGGTTGCCATCGCGCTGCTTGGCGTGGAGCACGGCGTCTTCGGGGTCGTCGAAGCGGCCGAAACGCTGGTTGCCACACTGCTGTCCATCGCGCCCGCAACGCAGCTCGAGGGCGTCGTCATCGCCACGGCACATCCTGCCGAGACGCACGCGGTGACCGGCGCGCTTGCCCGACAACGGTCGAGTGTTCGATGAGCGTCGATCCAGCGCGACGCCTGGCCGAAGAGCTCGTACGGCGAGGTCTGGCCGCGCCGGCGCGGCTGCTCGCCGACGCACATCGGCCCATGGCGCCGCTCCTCTCCGACCTCGGTGCGGCGCTGCGCCCGCTGCTGGGTGCCACCGGCATGCGGCGCGCCGACGAACTTGGTGCCCTCCTGCAGGAACCCGATGCGCTCGATCGACTCGTGGCCGAGCTGGACGCGGCAGGGGGGCGACATGGAGAGTCCCGCTGAGTTCGTCGGCCAGTTGGTTCGACTGGTCGGCGAGTTGCTCGGAGCCTCCGCGTTGCGGTTCGACGTGGGCCCGACGCTCGCCGTGCTCGGCGTGCTGCTCGTGTTCCTTCAGCTGGTTGCCCGACCGGTCACCCGCTGGGTCACGAGCGACCCTGGTGGCCTGGGCGGAGTCTCGCGCGCCATGGCCGTCGCCGCCGAAGCCGGGACCGATGCCGTCGTTTCCCTCGGCGGAGCCGGTCTCGTGCGTTCCAGTGATGCGTTCGGCCGGCTGCAGACGCTCGCTTCGCTCCCGCTGCTCGGGCACGTGGCGCGTGCCGCGGCGCGCAGCGGCGTGCCCCTGCGGGTCCTGGCCAACGACCCGCTGGCTGCCATCGTCGCGTCGGCCACCCTCGAGGCGGCACACGCCAGCACGGTGACCCTGGAGCGCGTCGGACGCTCACGCGTCGTGTTCGTTGGCGAGGGGCGTCCGGCGGGTGCCGGACTGGTCATGACCACGCAGGCGCGACCGGCCGCCGCCTTCGCCTTCGGGAGCCTCCGCGAAGAGGCGCAGCTTCAGCTCGACGGTCTGCGGTTCGGCGTCGGGTCGTCCACGGCCGGCACCGCCGAGCCGGCACAGGCACCGGCGGTGCTGCTCGGCGGCGGCGGTCTCATCGGTCCGGAGGCATACCAGGCGGCCGCCGACCTGCGCGCCGACGTTGGCGAGCGGACCATGGTGCTTGCGGCAAATCGGCTCATCGGCCTCGTGTCAATCCTGATCGCGATCGGCAGCCTCCTGGCGCTCGCCGGCGTGGTGAATCCGGGCGAGCTTCTGCTGGGACCCATCGGCGGGTGAGACGACCCACGCTCACGGCACTCATCGTCGTGGTTGGCCTCGTGCTGCTGGCCGACTACCTGATCGTCAACGAAGCCCTGGGCCAGCTGGCAGGTGTGTTCGTCGACGCGGCCATCCTGGTGGCGGCCGGAGCAGCTCTCGCGGCCGTGACTTCGCTGGCGCTGCGACGCGCCAATGATCTGCGCCATCGCCGCGGCGACCCCGTCAGTGCGCTGCTGGTGCTGGGGGGCATGGCCGCCATGCTCATCGCCGGCCTGCGACCCGATGCCACGGGCCCCACGGATGCCGCGGTTGGCTGGCTGCTCACTGCGCTGCTGATTCCGATTGGTGCCACCCTGTTCGGCTTGCTCTTCATCACGACGCTGGGTGCCGCCCGTCGTTCGATTCAATTCGGGGGTCGGGAGGCGCTCGTGCTCGTTGGCGTGGCCATCGTCACGCTGATCCTGCTCCTTCCGTTGGACGGTGGCGCCGGCTCATGGCTGGCAGATGCCGCCGCCTGGTGGCTCGCCGTGCCGATCGGCGCAGTCTTCCGCGGCATCCTCATCGGGGTGGCGATCCTCACCGCGGTGGTCGCCGCGCGTATGCTTCTCGGCGTCGGACCAAGCACCGATGAGTGATCGTCGCCGGCTTGCCGCTCGTATCGCGCCCCTCGCGCTCCTCGTCCTGCTCGGAGCTGCGTGGGTCGTGCCCGCCGTGCCCGGGCTCGAGCTGGGCGGGCGCGGCGATGACGCCCGTGGCTGGGCGACGGCACTCGATGCGTTGCCGCCCGAACCGATCGTGCTCGTGGGCTTCGACCCGGATCTCGGCACCTATGCCGAAGTGCGGCCGACGGTCCGGACCCTGATCGCCGACCTGCTGAACCGGGGTTCGCGACTCGCCTTCGTCAGCGTCACGCCGGAAGGTCGTGCGCTGCTGATCGCCGAGCTGGACCGACTCGCGCGCGCGGAGGCCAATCCGACCCGAGTGCTCGACCTCGGGTACCTGCCCGGTGCGGAGGCCGCGCTCGTCAGCCTGGCTCACGAACTACCCGTCGGCGAGGGGACTGGTTCGCTGGCAAGGCAGCTCGCCGCCGGCGGTATCGGCGCCGTCGATGCCGCCGTGATCATCGGGGGCAATGACATCGGGCCGCGCAGCTGGGTGGAGCAGGTGGCCACGCGCACCGATGAGCTTCCACTCCTCGCCGTTGCGCCGACCATCCTTCTTCCGGAGCTCCAGCCGTATCTCGAGAGCGGGCAGCTTGTCGCGCTCCTGGCCACGCCCGCTGCGGGGGCTGCGTTTCGCGACGGCGCGGATGTCGGCGCGCTCGAGCGGCTGCTGGAGATCGCTCCGCCTGGGCCGCTGCCAATATTGGTGGGCATGATCGTGGCGATCCTCGTCCTGGCGCAGGCATGGGTGGGTCAGCTCACCTCGGCGGTGCGACGCATGATGGCGAGGGACCAGTCATGAACGGCTTCTTCGGGGCCGGTGCAGCTGACGTGGCCGCCACCTGGGTCGCCGCATTCGCGACGCTGGTCGTCCTGGGCGGGCTGATTGGCGAGCGCCGCGCCTTCGGCTGGACCCAGCATTTGCTGGCTGGCCTGGCGACCGGCTTCCTGGCACTCCTGGCCATCACTGAGCTGATCGTTCCGCGTTTGGTGACTCCTCTCCTGGCCGATCCCGGGGGCGCACGCGGTGCCTGGCTTGGCCTGGGGTTGGTCGCGATAACGGCCGCTTCCCCCTGGTTGCCGCGCGCCGTCGCGGCGCTGCCGATTTCGATCGCCATCGGGACGCTCGCGGCCTTCGCCCTGGGTGGCGCGGTGATTGGCACGTTGCTGCCCCAGATCATTGCCGCAGTAGCGGTGCGCGAGGCTTCCCTGGCCGCCACGCTGGCCGGCGTCGCGGCCACGATGATCAGCGGCGTGGTGTTGTTCGGCTTCGTGCACGGCACGCCTCGCGGCCGGGCGGCGAACGCGGTCGCTGCCACAGGGCGCTGGGTCATGCTCGGAGCGCTGGGCGGATGGCTCGGCTATCTGCTGTTGTCTCGGCTCATCCTCCTGCTGGACCGTGTCGGCTTCCTGCTGGGCGACTGGCTGGGGACGGGTCGATGAGCGTGACGCCCGACACCGAGATGGCACTGCTCGTCGACGTCGGCTCGGCGTGGGCCAAGGCCGGCGTCATTGGTCGGGTTCGAGGCCGGTGGCGCCTGGTCGCCCACGCCTCGCAGCCGACAGCATGGGGCGCCGATGAGCTGCGCACGCGCCTTAGCGAGCAGCTGGCCGCAGTTGTCGATCCGCGTCTCGGCGGCCGGGTTAATGAGCTGCTGGCGTCGGCCAATCGCGTCGAGTGTCACACCGCGCGGCAGCCGGGGCGGCTGGCGGTCGTGGCGGTTTCGCGCGACCTGTCGGGCAGTTCGGCGCGCCGCGCGGCCGAGGCCGCCGGATGGCAGGTCTCCGGACTCGTCACGCTCGACGACGGTCGTTCCCTGGCCGATCGCCTGGCGCTCCTCCAGCTGCTCGAGGTCGACGCCTGGCTCGTGGCGGGCGGATTCGACGGCATGCGCAGCCTTCGCGCCATGGAGGCAGCCGCCCTGGTCGCCGCCGCGCGTCGTCCCGACTCTGGTCCGGTGATCTGGGCCGGCTCGGACGAGCTCGCGGCCGAGGTCCTGTCGTTGTTCGAACCGAATGCGGTCACGATCGTGGACAACCCGCGCCCGGACTCTCGTCGCGAGGATCCTGGTCCGCTGCGTGACCGCCTCCAGGCCATCCTGCGTCAGACCATGGCACGGGAGGAGGAGACGCACCTGGCGTCGATCGCGCTCCCGCGCGCGGTGGGGACGCTTGCGCTGGCCAGCGGACTGCGCGTGCTGGCCGTGGACCTTGGCGCTCGCACTGCGACCCGCGCCCTGGCCGAACCTGATGGCACGCTGGCGACGCGGGTGCACGGCGGCGGCGGCCTGGCCGGAACGGTCCTGGTTCCGGGTGCGGCGGCACGGATTGCTCGACTCGCCGGGGAAGCCGGAGAAGAGGCCGCCGTCGCGGATCTGCTCCAGACGTTGCGGGCTCGTCCGGCGAGTCTGCCGCAGACGCCCCAGGAGCTATCCGCGACGCAGACGGCGGCCCGCGTCCAGCTCGCCTCGCTGATGGAGGACGGACCCGGCGGCCCGATCGATCTGCTCATCGGTGCCGGCTCCACCATCGCCTGTGCTCCTCACCCGGCCCAGGCGATGCGGATCCTGATCGACGGCGTGCGACCGATCGGCGTGACGCAGATGGCCACTGATGGGGGCGCCGTGCTCGGGCCCCTCGGATCGCTACCCGATGATGAGATCCGCGAAGGAATGATGCTCCTGGCCGATGACCTGCTCGTGCCGCTTGGCACTGCCGCCATCACCCGCGGCGGCGAGGCCGGTCGGGTTGCGATGCGGGTCACCGTGCATCGGCCCGGATGGCCAGCGTCAGGTCCGTTCGAGGTCCGCAGCGGTCAGCTCCAGGTCGTGCCGCTCGGTCGCGGCCAGCAGGCCGAGCTGACCATCGAACTGGGCGACGGCGTCAGCCTGGGCGCGGCCCGCCGATCGCCACGCATCACGGCGATGGCCAGCGGTGGATCCGTTGGCCTCGTCCTCGATGCGCGCGGCAGCCCGATCCCGCTTCCGCGGCGCGGAGACGACCGACGCGCCGTCCTGGCCGGATGGCAGCACGCGCTCGAGCGCGACGCAGTCATCGGCGCGGAGCGTGTGGCATGAGCGTCATCCATCGCGTTCGGTTGCCGGTGGGCGCGACGACCATGGTCGAGGTTGGACACCGCGTAGAGCCCGCGGAGGTCCTGGCGACGCGTCGACCTCCGGGCGGCGGCGTGACCATTCCGGTTTCGGCGCCGCTGCATCGCTCCGCGTCCTCCGCGGCCGCGTGTCTGAGCGTGCGACCTGGTTCGCTGCTCGAGAGCGGTGGTCTCCTGGCCAGCGACAATCGTGGCCACGAGGTCCGCGTGCCGACCGCCTGCCTGTTCCTGTCGTACGACCTCGCCGACGGTTCCGCGCTGGTGGCCCCGCTCATGGGCACCCATCCGATCTTCGGCCACGTGCGCGGCGAGGTGACCACGGTCAGCGTCGAGGCAATCGAGATTCGCGTCGCCGGTGCGCTGATTCGTGGCGTCGGCGGCAGCGGAACGGCGGTCCACGGCGAGCTGCGCGTCGTGGTCCGGGAGCCTGGCGACGAGCTCCGCGCAAGCTCGATCGACGTCGGTGCGACCGCGCGCATCGTGGTCGGCGGCTCACGCGCATCGGCCGAGACCCTGACCCGGGCGCGTGCCATGGGGGTCGCTGGCATCGTGCTCGGCGGCGTGCTCGACAAGGAGCTCCGCGACTTCGAGGCAACCCAGCTCCGACGGCGCGAGGTGGGCGGTGTGCGCGGTGATTTCGGCGTCCTGCTGCTGGAGGGATTCGGCAAGGTCGGGTTCGATCACGGCATGTTCGACTGGTTCCGCCAGCACGACGGCCGCATGGCCAGCCTCTTCGGTGAATCGGGGCGGCTGTACGTGTATGACGCCGATGCCCCGCCGGCACGTCGCGCGCTCGCCCGTCCCGGCGACCGCGTGATCGCGCACCGACGGCCCTTTGCAGGCCTAGGCGGTGAGCTGGTGCGCGTTCTGGACGGACTGCATGCCACGTCGTCCGGAATCCCCGCGCGCTCCGGGCTCGTGCGTTTCGAGGACGGCGTGACGGCCGTGGTTCCGCTCGCGAATCTCGAAGCGACCGAACCGCTGCGCGGCAGCTGAGGCGGGCGTTCCTATACTCTGCGCCATGGAATTCTCCAGTGCGACGACCCTCGCTCGCGGTACGCTCGTCAGCGCCAACCCCGCGCGCACGCGGGCGATCGGCAGAGCGCTCGGGAGGCGCGCCGAAGCGGGTAGCGTGCTGGCGCTGAGCGGTGAGCTTGGTGCCGGAAAGACGCAGCTGGCGAAGGGCGTGGCCGAAGGACTTCGCGTCATCGGCGTGGTGAACAGCCCGACGTTCGTGCTGATGAACGAGCACCCGGGCCGGCTGCGGCTCTACCACATCGACGCGTATCGGCTGGAGGATCCGGAGGAAGCCTGGGCTGCGGGGCTGCTCGATGAGCGCCAGGCAGATGGTGTGACCGTCATCGAGTGGGCGGATCGGCTCGCCGGCTGGCTGCCCCCTGGTCGGATCGAGATCCACCTTGTCGCGGGTGAAGGCCCGAACGATCGCATGCTGCGCTGGCAGCTTCACGGAGCCTCGCACGAACGCCTGGCCGAGGTATTGATGCGCTCATGATGATCGCCATCGACGGCGCCTCGACCGATCTGTCAGTAGCGCTCGCCGCGCCCGACGGCTCGTCCATAGACGATGATGCGTGGAGCACGCCCTTCCGGCAGTCGGGCGAGCTGCTGCCGCGCCTTCTCGCCCTCCTCGAGCGTAACGGTCGCGATTTTGACGACGTTTCCGCGCTCGCAGTTGGTACCGGCCCGGGTTCGTTCACCGGACTGCGCGTGGCCATGGCACTGGCCAAGGGCATGGCGTTCGCGCTCGGCCGGCCCATCATCGGCGTCCCCAGCCTCGTCGCATGGCTGGCGGCCGAGCCCGATGCGGTAGCCGCGCTCGCGCGGGCCGGAGCACGCGACGCGTACATGCTGGAGCGAGCCGAGACCCAGATTCGCGTGGTCGACCGTGACGACGTCGCGGCGCGCACGGAGGTGGTGGCGGCGCCCGCCGAGCTCGCCGCGGTCTTCGAACTCGCCGGCGCGCGCTCACCGCGGGCGGCCTCGACCATCGCGCGCCTGGCCGCCGCTCGCCTCGCGACACAACCGGGCGGGGATGACCTCGCGCGACTCGAGCCCATCTACCTCCGCGCTCCCCGCGGCGTCATCGCCAGCCCGGAAGGCGCCGTCAAATGGCTTTGACCGCGCGCGTCGTGGTCGACGCCATGCGCCACGAAGATCTCGGTGCCGTCGACGAGATCGAGCGCCTCAGCTTTCGTACCCCGTGGCCGTCGTATGCCTTCGAGCAGGAGCTCAAGGGCAACCGCATGGCGCGCTACATCGTTGCCCGCGCGGGTGACGTCGTGGCCGGGTTTGCCGGCGTGTGGCTCATGGTGGACGAGGCGCACGTGACGACCTTCAGCGTGCATCCCGATTGGCGCCGGCAGGGGATCGGTCGGCAGTTGCTGCTCAACCTCGCCGAGCTGTCAATTGCCATCGGCGCGCGGCGCATGACGCTGGAGGTCCGGGTGTCGAACGCCGCCGCGCAGGGGCTGTATCGCGCGTTCGGCTTCGAGATCGCCGGCCGCCGTCCGCACTACTACACCGATGACGGCGAGGATGCGCTGATCATGACCACCCCGAACCTGGATGACGATCGGATGCGCGCCGTGATTGACGCCGAACGCTTCCGGCTCTCGACATGACCGGGCCGCGCATCCTCGCCATCGAGTCGTCGTGCGACGAGACCGGCGTGGCGGTCGTGGTCGGCGGCCGGCGCATCGAGGCCAACCAGGTGGCCACCCAGGTGGCGCTGCATGCTGCCACCGGCGGCATCGTGCCCGAGATCGCTGCACGCCAGCAGTTGCGCTGGATCATCCCGACGCTGGCGGCCGCGCTCGAGCAGGCCGATGTTGGTTGGGACGACATGGATGCCGTTGCCGTCACGTGCGGTCCGGGCCTCATCGGCTCACTGCTGGTCGGGGTCAATCTGGCCAAGGCGATCAGCGTGGCGCACGATCTTCCGCTGGTCGGGGTAAACCACATCGAGGGCCATATCTACGCCAACTGGCTGACCGAGACCGCGGATGGACCGATGCCGGCTGAGCCAGAATTCCCGCTCCTGTGCCTGGTTGTCAGCGGCGGCCACACGCAGCTCGTGCTGATGCGCGACCATGGCCGCTACGAGCTGCTGGGTCAGACGGTTGACGATGCAGCCGGGGAGGCGTTCGACAAGGTCGGCCGCCTGCTGGAGCTGCCATATCCCGGCGGGCCTGCCATTTCGGACGCGGCGGTGGGCGCCACCCCGGCAACGCGATTTCCCCGGGCTCGCACGAAGGGTCGCTACGACTTCAGCTTCTCGGGCCTCAAGACCGCCGTCCTGCGCGAGGTGACGGCCTATCGCGAGCGCAGTGAACCGATCCCCGTCGATGGCATCGCTGCCGCCTTCGAGGAGGCGGTCGTTGACGCGCTCGCCACCAAGACGGTGGCTGCCGCTCGCGATCATGGCGTGGCGGCCGTGGCGCTTGGCGGGGGCGTGGCGGCGAACCGGGTCCTGCGGGCGACCCTCGATCAGCGGCTGCGGGCAGAGGGTCTGGCGCTGCTCGTGCCACCGCCGGCATGGTGCACCGACAACGGCGCCATGATTGGCGCGGCGGCCGGCTACCGCTTTGCCGCTGGCGACCGGGCTGACGCCTCCCTCGAGGCGATCCCGAACCTGTCGCTGCCATGGCTGACGTCGTGAGTGACCCGCTCGCGCCCGAACGACTCGTGCCCCCGACGCCTGGCCAGCTGCGACGCCTGATGGGTGCCGAGCGGCTTCGTCCCCACAAGAGCCTGAGCCAGAACTTCCTGACCGATCCGGAGGCCCTTGACGCGATTGTTGACGCGGCCGAACTCGTTGCCGGCGACCGCGTGGTGGAGGTCGGGCCGGGGCTCGGCGTCCTCACTCGACGTCTGCTGGCGGCGGGCGCATCGGTCATGGCGGTCGAGCTGGATCCTCGACTGGCCGAGTACCTGCGTCGGGAGCTCTACGGGGTCGAGGGCTTCGAGCTCATCGAAGCCGATGCCCTCTCCCTCCATCCACGCGAGCTGTTTCCCGGCGAGTCGATCAAGGTCGTGGCGAACATCCCGTATCACATCACGAGCCCCCTGCTCCACGCGTTCCTGGAGGGGGATCGCCCGCCGGACCTCACCGTCCTGCTGGTGCAGCTGGAGGTCGCGGAGCGGGTGGCGGCCCCGCCGGGCAAGATGAGCTACCTGTCGGTATTTGCCCAGAACATTGCAAGCGTGGAGGTCGTGGCTCGCGTTCCGGCAGCAGCCTTCGAGCCGGCGCCCGCGGTCGACTCGGCGATCCTGCGACTGCGCCGCCGTCCAGAGCCGGTCGTGTCGGTCGGCGACGGTCGCGAGCCGTTCTATCGGGTCGTGCAGGCAGGCTTCCGGCAACGCCGTAAGCAGGTCCACAACGGTCTCGGCCGCGAGCTGCCGGTCGAGCGCGAGGTGGTGGAGGCGGCTCTGGCCGCCTGCGTCGTCGACGGCGAACGGCGGCCGCAGACCCTGACCGTGGACGAGTGGGCATGCCTCACCGACCAGCTCAATCCCGAGCTGTGAGCCTGCCATTGCGCCTCGAGGCGCCGGCCAAGCTCAACCTCTCGCTGCGCGTCACCGGCCGCCGCGACGATGGGCATCACCTGCTTGACGGCGTGTTCGTGCTGCTCGAGCTCGCCGATCGCCTCCGACTCATGCCTGGGTGCAGCGGGCTGCGGGTCGAGGGCGAGGCGGATCCGGATATGCCCCTCGACGATCGCAACCTGGCCTGGCGCGGGTTCGTTGCCGGCCTCGGAGCACCACCCGACCTGGTCTGCCTCACCCTCGACAAGCGCATCGGGGTGGCGGCAGGGCTTGGTGGCGGCTCATCGGATGCGGCCGCGGCGTGGCGCCTCGGACGCTCTTGGCGCGGGTTGCCGGACGGGGCTGGCTCGGCTGACGTGGCGTCGCTCGCAGAGATCGGAGCGGACGTGCCATTCTTTGCATCACGGACAGCCGCGGCCCGGGTGACCGGTATCGGCGAGCGTATTGAACCGATCTCACCCGAGAAACAGCACGTAGTGCTCGTGCATCCGCCGTTCGGAATGTCGACTGGCGCCGTTTTTGCCGAGTTGCGTCCGGACGAGTGGGGGACCCGGGAGAACGACCTGCTGGGCCCCGCGCGGCGCCTGCGTCCGGAGCTGGACGACCTATTTGCCCTCGTGGTGGCCGCCGGCGGCGAGCCGCACCTCACCGGCTCCGGCTCGACGATCTTCACCATTTCCGACGATCCCGAATGCGCGGCGTCGGTCGCGCGAGAGCTCGGGCACGCCGGTGTTCGTGTCACCCTGACCGTGACGCGAACGTCGGCCACGGCCATCGAAATCATCGAGGAGGATGAATGAGCACCCGCGAAGTCATCAGGACCGATGCCGCCCCCGCGGCGGCTGGCCCGTACAGCCAAGCCATACGAGCCGGGGACCTTGTGTTCACCGCCGGTCAGCTCGGGCTGGATCCGGCCACCGGCGAATTCAGGGGCGACGATGTCGGGACGCAGGCGGAGCGCGCCCTCACCAACCTGGCTGCTATCCTGGACGCCGCGGGCAGCGGCATGGATCGGCTCGTGAAGGTGACCGTCTTCCTGGCCGATATCGGCGATTGGCCGGCCGTGAACGAGGTCTACGCCCGGCTCATCCCGAAGCCGTTTCCGGCGCGCAGCGCCTTCGCGGTCAAGGACCTGCCCCGGGGGGCGAGGGTCGAGATCGAAGCGGTCGCCATGGTGAGCGCGTCTTGACGTCCCGAATCGGGCGCCTCTACCATCGCGTGACGTGTCTGCACCGTTGAACGCCACCGCGGCCATCGTCCTGGCCGCCGGCCAGGGCACTCGCATGCGCTCTCGCCTCCCGAAGGTGCTGCATCCACTCGCCGGCCGGCCGATGATCCACCACGTGCTTGACGCCCTCCGCGACGCGGGGATCGAATATCCGGTGGTCGTGATCGGGCACGGCGCCGATGCGGTCGAGGCGTCCGTCGCCGGACGCGCCATCGCCGTACGCCAGGAGCCACAGCGTGGCACGGCCGATGCCGTGCGGGTGGCGCTGCCATCAGTGGCGTCCGCCGAAACCCTCGTTGTGACCATGGGCGACGTCCCGCTCCAAACGGCCGCGCTGTACGCGATGCTCCTGCGCGAGCACACAACGGGCGATGCCGTGCTCACCCTCGTCTCGGCGCATCTTGCCGATCCAGCCGGCTATGGTCGCATCCTGCGTGGCGACGACCGAACCGTCTCTGCCATCGTGGAGGAACGGGACACCGACACGGCTACTCGTGACATCGGCGAGGTCAACGCCGGCATCTATGCGTTCAACCTGGCCTGGCTGCGCGAGGCCATCGATCGGATCACGCCATCGGACCTGGGCGAGCTGTATCTCACTGATCTTGTCAGCCTGGCCGTTAACGATGGGCACCGCGTGAGGGTGCTCGAGGCCGACGATCCGGACGATGCCATGGGCATCAATGACCGCGTCGCGCTGGCAGCCGCAGAAGAGCGCATGCGGCGCCGGATCGCCGAGGCGCATATGCGCAATGGGGTGACGATCGTCGATCCCGCGACCACGCGCATCGACGCGGGGGTCGAAATCGGGCAGGATGCGCGCATCGAACCATGGACCATCCTCGAAGGCGCCACGGTGATTGCATCCGATGCCATCATCGGTCCCAACACGCATGTGCGCGACAGTCGCATTGGTCCGCGCACGAGCGTATGGTCCAGCGTGGTGGAGGAGTCGACGGTCGCGGAGGACGTGTGGATCGGCCCGTTCGCGCACCTGCGGCCAGGCGCAGACATCGGTGCGCGCTGCCGCATCGGCAACTTCGCGGAGGTCAAGCGCAGCCGGCTGGGAGCCGGGACGCAGCAACATCACTTCAGCTATCTCGGTGACGCCGAGATCGGTGAAAGCGTGAATATCGGTGCCGGGTCGGTGACCGCCAACTTCGATGGCCGTGCCAAGCACCGCACGCAGATCGGCGATGGCGCAAAGATCGGCGTTGACACCATGATGGTGGCGCCCGTCACGATCGGTGAGAACGCGGTGACCGGCGCCGGCGCCGTCGTGACCCGCGATGTGGCGCCCGGCAAGACGGTGGTCGGCATGCCCGCCCGCCCCATCGAACTGCGTCGCTCCAAACCGCCGGTGGATGCCGGCTCTCCCAGCGCCAGCACGGCGCCCGTCCCGTCCGGGGCGGATCGGAACTCGTAGCGGAGGCTGGTTCACACCCGCCCAATGGACGGAAACAGTACCAACGGCTACCCGGTCCTCGATTTCGCGGTAGTCGTCATCCTGATCCTCGTCGGCGGCTTTTTCGCCGCCAGCGAGATCGCTCTCATCACCGTCAAGCGTCATCGCCTCAACCAGTTGGCCGACGACGGGAATCGCTCCGCAGTCACGGCTCGGCGTCTCACCGAGGATCCCAGCCGTTTCCTGGCCACGATCCAGATCGCCATCACCTTTCTCGGCTTCCTGGCTGGCGCCGTCGGTGCCGTCGCCTTCTCCGGCGGCCTTGCCGACATCATCCAGCTCGTACCGTGGGGTTGGCTGCAGGGGGCCGCCGATACGATCGCCTTCGTGGTCATGACGCTTCTCATCGCGCTGGCCTCGATCATCGTTGGCGAGCTGGTGCCAAAGACGCTGGCCCTCTCGTTCCCAGAACGCCTGGCGCTGATCGTGGCGCGCCCCATCGGATTTCTTCAGCGCATCCTGTCGCCGATCGTGTGGGTCGTCTCGAGCACCAGCACCGTCCTGGTGCGCATGCTCGGCGGCAAGGAGAAGCCGCAGGCAGGCTACCTGTCGACCGAGGAGCTCAAGATGCTCGTCGAGAACAGCACCGAGCAGGGTGAGTTCGAGGAGGACGAGAAGGAGATGATCCACGGGGTCATCGAGCTCGGCGACAAGCGCGTCCACGAGGTCATGGTCCCGCGCATCGGGATCCGTGCCGTCAACGTGGACGACCCGCTCGACGAGGTCCTCGACATGATCATCGCGGCCGGCCACTCGCGCCTGCCGGTCTTCTCCGACAACCTCGACAACATCGTCGGCATCCTGTACGCGAAGGACCTGTTGCCGTATCTCAAGGGCAATGGGTTGGCGAACGGCAAGATCGACATCCGTGCCCTGGTGCGCGCGCCGGTCTACGTGCCCGAGTCGAAGGCCGTCGATGAACTGCTGCACGACATGCAGACCGCCAAGCGCCACATCGCCATCGTGGTCGACGAGTACGGCGGCACGGCCGGCCTGGTGACCATGGAGGACGTGGTCGAGGAGATTGTCGGCGAGATCCAGGACGAGTACGACACGGAAGAGTCGATGGTGACCGACATCTCGACCGATGACGAGATCGCCTACCGGCTCGACGGGCGTGTCAGCATGGACGACCTGCGCGATCTGTTCGACCTGTCCGACGAGGATGAGGCCGATGAGGAGGCGTACGACACGGTCGGCGGCCTGGTCGTTCATCGCGTTGGCCGCATCCCGTTGCCGGGCGCAGAGATCCCCTTCCGCGATGAGGTGGTCGTGCGAGTCGACTCCGCCGAGCCGCGCCGCGTGGCCAAGGTCGTCGCGCTCCGCTCACGTCGACCCGATGAGCGCGCGGCCGACGCGGGCGAGGCGACTGCGGGCTCCTGATGGCGCGGCCGCGTTGGCCTACGCGGCGATGACGGATTGCACCAGCGCCGCGAGGTCCCGCTTGCGATCCAAAGGGCAGGGTAGGAGCTCGAGGTGGCGCAGGGCGGAGTCGCGGTAGCGGCGTGCCTCCGACAGCGCATGCTCCCGCGCGCCGCAGCGTTCGAGGATGTCGAGCACCTCGCTGACGTCATCGTCCGACATCTCGGCGTCGGCCACGGCGATTGGTCCACGTCCATCGGTGGCGCGCACGCCGGTGGCGTAGATCTCCGTCAGCCGTTCGCGATCGGCTGACGAGCCGTGCTCGAGCGCCCACACCAGCGGCAGCGTCTTCTTGCGCTTGCGCACGTCACCGGCCTCCGGCTTGCCGGATTCGGCGGCGTCCCAGAATGAGCCCTTGACATCATCGGCCATCTGGAAGGCCATGCCGAGGTCGTAGCCGAAGCGCCGGTAGGCTTCGACCACGTCGCCGTCATCGGTTGCCAGGATGGCGCCCGCCTGGACCGATGCACCCACCAGCGCGGCCGTCTTCTTGCCGATCATCTCGAGGTAGGCATCGACCGTGATATCGGCCCGGCGCTCGAAGCTGATGTCGAGGTACTGGCCCTCGCACAGGGCCAGGCAGGTCTCGTCATAGACGCGCATGAGTGCGAGCACCCGACGTTCGCTGAAGCCACCGTCCAGCAGCCGATACAGCGCCAGGCGCGACAGCGCGAACAGGGCATCCCCGGCGTTGATGGCCAGCGGTACGCCCCAGATCGCCCACAGGGTGGGCTTGTGCCGCCGCTCGGTATCGGCGTCCTCGATGTCGTCGTGCACGAGACTGAAGTTGTGACCCAGCTCGACCGCGGCGGCGCCGGGAAGAGCGGAGCGATAGTCGCCGGTGAGGGAGTGAAAGGCAAGCAGTCCGAGTAGCGGCCGCATGCGCTTGCCCCGCGGCCCGGACGAACCGTCCAGTCCAAGGTGATACGCCAGCATGTCGTACAGCGGCCGCGCGCGTCCGCCGCGCTCGTCGAGCACATCCGACATCTCCGACTCGATATCAGTCACAAGACGCGTAAACTCGGCCCTGATGTTCACCTCCGAAGGGTACCCGACACGGTTCATGTCGCTCATACGCGGTTCGGCGTCGGTCGGATCCATTGGAATCATGATACACCTATGTAGCACGTTAGACCGATGAGCCCGCGACCGCGCGTCTACAAGACCGAGGCAATCGTGCTGCGCACGATGGATCTCGGCGAGGCAGACCGGGTCCTGACCGTGCTCACGCCAAGGCTGGGGAAGCTGCGCGTCATCGCCAAGGGCGTGCGACGGCCACGCTCACGGATCGGCGGGGCGCTCCAGGCGTTCAGCGACGTGCAACTGGTGCTCGCGGTCGGACGCACGTTCGATGTGGTCACCTCGACCTCGCTCGAGGATCCGCACCTGGGACTTCGCAACGATCTGCATTCGACTGCCGCAGCGTGGTACGTCGTTGAGCTGACGGACCGCTTCTGCGAGGGCGCTGCCGATTCGCATGATGCCTTTCGGCTCCTGGCACAGACGCTCTCCGCGCTCGACGCCGGCAGCGAGGTGACCCGCGACGTCGTGACCCGATGGTTCGAGCTGGCGCTCCTCGATGCGATGGGCTTCCGGCCGGAGCTGTCGCGATGCCTCGAGTGCGGCGCGTCGATCGAGCCCGAGGGCAACGTCTACTCGCCGGTCGGCGGCGGCGTGGTCTGTGGGCAATGCAGACACGCCGCGCACGGAGCCACGTCGATCTCGGCCGATGCGCTGAAGGTGATGCGCCATCTCCAGCGCACGCCGCTGGTCGGCGTCCTTCGACTGACGCTTGTCTCTGCGCTCCAGCGCGAGGTGGAGCGGCTCCTGCATGCGACCCTTAGCGCCGTGCTGGAGCGGGAACTCCGCTCGCGCGATTTCCTCGACGAGGTCGCCGCGCGCGAACGGGCGGTCCCCGCATGAGTTCGCCATCGGTGAAGGTCAGCGTCGTCGTCGCCGTGTATAACCCCGGGACCGATCTCGACGCGCTCGTCACATCCTTGCTGGCTCAGTCGATGGCCGCGGCCGAGTTCGAAGTGATCTTCGTCGACGATGGATCGACCGATGGCAGCGGTGAACGTCTCGACGCCCTCGCCAGGGACCATCCGACCTTCCGCGTCACTCACATTCCGAACTCGGGTTGGCCGGGCCGTCCACGGAACGTCGGGATCGAGGCGGCCTCGGGTACCTACGTCTACATCGTGGACCACGATGATTGGCTCGGCGACGAGGCACTCGAGCGGATGCATAAGCGCGCGGAGCGCAACGAGGCCGATGTCGTCATCGGTAAGGAAGTCGGCCACGGCTTCGGTGTGCCGCGTGGCATGTTCCGCCACAGCATCGACGACGCGAAACTCGGCCGAGATCCCCTCCTGGCGTTACTCACCCCCCACAAGCTCTTCCGCCGATCGATGCTGCTGGAGCACGACATCCGCTTCCCGGAGGGCAAGCGCCGTCTCGAGGATCACCACTTCGTCATCCAGGCCTATTTCCATGCGCGGCGGATTACCGTTCTTGCCGACTATCCGACGTACCACTGGGTGAAACGGACCGGTGGTGAGAACGCCACCGGCCACGCCTTCGATCGCCGGGCGTACTACTCGAATCTGCGCGACATCCTTGACATCGTCGACCGTCATACGGCGCCAGGCGTGGATCGCGATCGGTTCTACTCTCACTGGCTCCGATACAAGATGATTCATAAGCTGCTCAGGCCGGTCTTTCGCAAGCCAGGGGCCAAGTCGCGCGTCCTCTACAACGAGGTGCGCGCGCTCATGCTGGAGCGGTTCCCGCCATCGGTGGATCGCCATCTCCCGGTCGGGTATCGGATCGTGGCGGCGGCCGTGCGTGCGGATCGATTTGACCTGGTGATCGCCGCGGCACAGTTCGCTCACGGCCTCCGCCTGAGGATCGGGCTTCGGGACCGGAGCGTTCGGGGTGGCACGATCGATCTCGCGTTTGATTGCTCCTTCATCGATGACGCGGGCGCTCCCCTCGTGCTCGTCAGGGATGGCGAGATAGTGCGGTGGGTTCCGCCGGCCCAGCTCATCGAGGGCCTCGATCTGCAACCGGAGGATCTCGACTGTAGCGACCTCATGGATTCTGCCGGGCTGGACGTCTATGTCCTTCAGCGGCGCACCGCCCTGGAGTACGACTTTCGTGTGGCGATTCCGGTGCAGGAGGGACCGGATCGGTCCGTCCTGCTCACGGGAATGGCCAATGTGTCGATAGATGTGGCGACGGGTGCCGCGGGGGAGCCGCTCCCCGACGGCCGGTGGGATGTGCTGGCGCAGATCGAGTTCGGCGGATGGCGTGCCAGCACGCGCATGCCCAGGCCCGGCGGCGGACTGTTAGCCTTGGAGGTCAGGGGCGACGGACAGTCCGTGAAGTTCGTCCCGGGCACGCCTCCGGCGTCGGGTACCACGGGGCGAGCCAAGCGCATCGGGAAACCGGGAACGGTGCGCGGCCTGGCGCAAGCCATGAGGCTGCTTCCCGTGTACCGCGTCGCAAAGAGGCTCGCCCGGTTCCTGGGTCGTTAGATGGCGCAGCCTCAACGAGGCTGGAGTGGTATTGCTGCTTCAGCTAAACTCGCTCACCCCGCAGGAGTCCCTCGCTCGCCGTGCCAGCCCCGAACTTCGACGTCATCGTCAGCCTCGCCAAGCGGCGCGGATTCGTCTTCCCGTCGAGCGAGATCTATGGCGGCATGGCCGGGTTCTGGGACTGGGGTCCGCTCGGCGTCGAGTTGAAGAACAATGTGAAAGCCGCCTGGTGGCGCCACATGGTCCACCTGCGGGACGATGTCGTTGGGTTGGATGCGTCGATCATCATGAACCCGCGCGTGTGGGAGGCATCGGGCCACGTCGCCGGCTTCAGCGATCCCATGGTCGACTGCCGTAACTGCAAGCTTCGATTTCGGGAGGACGACCTCAAGGGCGCGCCGAGCGCGATCGCCTGCCCGAACTGCGGCAGCAAGGGCACATTGACCGATGCGCGCCAGTTCAACCTCATGTTCGCGACGCACGTCGGGCCGGTCGCGGAGTCCGCATCGGTCGCCTACCTGCGCCCGGAGACGGCTCAGGCCATGTTCGTCCAGTTCGAGAACGTGGCCACCTCCATGCGACGCAAGCTGCCGTTCGGCATCGCCCAGATGGGCCGATCCTTCCGCAACGAAATTACCCCGGGCAACTTCATCTTCCGCCTTCGCGAGTTCGAACAGATGGAGATGGAGTTCTTCGTCCATCCGCGCGATGAGGACACCTGGTTCGCCCACTGGGTCGAATTTCGCCACCGCTGGTGGACCGATGTGCTCGGGATTGCTCCGGAGCGCCTTCGGCTACGCCCGCACGAGGCCGATGAACTCTCGCACTACTCGAAGCAGACCACTGATATCGAATACGAGTTTCCTATCGGCTGGTCGGAGCTTGAAGGCGTTGCTGACCGGACGGACTTCGACCTGCGCGCCCATGCCGCCGGCAGCGGCAAGAAGCTCGAGGTCTTCGACGAACCGTCGGGGGAGCACGTCGTGCCGTACGTGATCGAGCCGGCCATGGGCGTGGAGCGCGCCGTCCTCACCGTCCTGGTGGACGGCTATGAGGAGGAACAGCTGGCGAAGGAGAAGCGCGTCGTCCTGCGGCTGCGTCCCGAGCTCGCACCGATCAAGGCGGCCGTCCTGCCGCTGCTGCGCAACCGGCCCGAGCTGGTGGAGCGGGCTCGGGGGTTGACCGCCGACCTGAAGCAGCTGGTCCCCGCGATGTACGACGACACGGCATCCATCGGGAAGCTGTATCGCCGCCAGGACGAGATCGGCACCCCGTTCTGTGTCACCGTCGACCCCGAGTCGTTCGAGGACGGCGCCGCCACCATTCGCCAGCGCGACTCGATGACCCAGGAACGCGTGTCGCTCGACCTCATACCGCAGCGAGTGGCCGACCTCGTTGCCGGGCGCTCAGCGTGGGAAGGCGTGCCCCGGGAAGCTCTGGAAGAGGGGTGAAGGCGCCAGCTGTCGTGCACAGCGACGTTAGGCGGCACTACGAAGCGACGATGGCGTCAAAATCGTGGCAAATCTCTGTCGCAATCAAGGTCGGGACTCACGGTTCGTGCTTGGCGTCGCTCATGGCGACAATTGGCACCTTGCGACGGTCATGACGACGCTCGACGAGGTCCGCGCCGCGGATGACCGCGGCGATCACGAGCTTGTCCTGCGCCTGACCGACGCGATTCTCGCCACGCGACCCGGCGACGACGCCGCGCACGAGTACCGTGCCCGCGCGTTCCTCGCCCTGGGCCGAACGGACGAAGCTGAGCGGCATGCCGCCGATGCCGTGCGCCTGGATCCGGACGAGATCCGCTACCGGGAGCTGTTGGCCAAGACGCTGTCGGCCGAAGGGGCGCACCGAGAAGCAGCCACAGAGTTCGGCCGCCTGGCTCGCAACGACCCGCGACAGACCGCCTGGACCGTCGCCGAGGCCGAGGAGCGGCTGGGTGCGGCGCAGCCGGCGATGGGTGTGGACGCCGCACGACGCGCAGTGCGTCTGGCACCTCGCAGCGGCCGTGCCCAGCTGGCGCTTTCGCAGGCGCTGGCCCGCACCGGCGACGCACGCGGTGCCTTTCAGGCCGCCAGCCTCGCGACCGAGCTCCTGCCGGGCGAGCCCGCTGCCCGCGAGTCGCTCGCCGACGCCCACTGGCTCGCGAACGAGGACGCAGCCGCCTTCGCCGAGTTCCGCGCTCTCGCCGATGAACTCGGCGGCGCCGACCGTGACCGAGTTGAGCGCAAGGCGCGAACTCTCTACCGGCAGCATGCCGGCCTGATCGGTCGGCTCGTTGCCGGAATCGGTCCACTCTTCGACCTCGCGTTCAGCCGCGGCTGGCTGCACGTCGACCGATGAGCGAGATCCGCGTGCGAACCGTCCTGAGCGACGAGCTCAGCGCCGAGCGCTTCGAGGAACTCACCCGGCTGTGCGAGGCCGCGTTCGAGGAGCCGTTCGCATCGGCATGGGAGCGCGTTGGTCCCGGAGTCCACGTGCTGGGCGAGATGGAGGGTCATGTCGTGGCACACGCCATGATCGTCGACCGGCGCATGTACCTTGGTCACGAGGCCGATGTTGCCCTCGATGCCGGCTACGTGGAACATGTCGCGACGCTGCCCGAGCTGCAGGGTCATGGCCACGGCGCCGCGGTCATGCGCGAGATTGGCCGCATCATTCGCGATGAATATGCCCTGGGGGCCCTCGCCACCGGCAGCAACGGCTTCTACGAGCGGCTCGGGTGGGAGACGTGGCTCGGTCCGACCTCGGTTCGCATGGTCGAGGGCGAGCGCGTCCGCAGCACCGAGGACGACGGCAACGTGATGATCCGTCGCACCTCGCGCTCGCCTGCCGATCTCGACCTGCGTGCACCGATCGCCATCGACTGGCGCGCCGAAGAGCCCTGGTAGAAGGTCCTGCCCTGCGCGGCGGACCGAGGACCTTCGGACGGGCCTGTCCTTGCTTCAGGCGATCTCCATGGCATCGGTCCTTGACGGCTACAATTCAGGCTCCCACCAAGCGACCTGCACAAGGAGCCCCCACGCCGCATGGCCACGACCGCTCGCAAGCCCCGCCGCACCCGCTCGAAGCCGAAAGCCGACGCAGCCGCGGCTGACGGCAAGCTGATCTACACGTTCGCCGAGGGGAATGCCTCCATGCGCTCGACGCTGGGGGGCAAGGGCGCCGGCCTGGCCGAGATGACGAATGCTGGCCTGCCGGTTCCACCGGGCTTCACGATCACCACCGAAGCCTGCAACGCCTACTACACCGCCGGCAAGGAGATGCCGCCGGGGCTGTGGGACGACGTCATCGGGCATATGAGGGCCCTCGAGCAGGAGACGGGCAAGGGCTTCGGCGACACCACGAACCCGTTGCTGGTCAGCGTACGGTCCGGCGCGGCCTTCTCCATGCCGGGAATGATGGATACTGTTCTCAACCTGGGCCTCAACCCCGACACCGTCCAGGGCCTCATCACGCTCACCGGGAACGAGCGCTTCGCTTGGGACGCGTGGCGCCGGTTCGTCGCGATGTTCGGGCGCATCGTGCTCGGCCTCAAGGCGGAGGACTTCGACGAGCCGTTCGACGAGCTCAAGCATCGCGCCAAGGCCAAGCTCGACACCGATCTGACCGCCGACCAGTTGAAAGACATCGGCAATCGGTTCGCGGAGATCGTGAAGGAGAAGACTCAGCGTGACTTCCCGACCGATCCGTATCGGCAGCTGGCCCTGGCCGTTCGTGCCGTTTTCGACTCATGGTTCGGCAAGCGCGCGCACGACTACCGCGAGTTCAACAAGATCCCGCATGACCTCGGCACCGCCGTGAACGTCGTCACCATGGTGTACGGCAACATGGGCGACGATTCCGGCACCGGCGTCGCCTTCACGCGCGATCCCAACACCGGTGAGAGAGCGCTCTTCGGCGAGTACCTGACCAACGCGCAGGGCGAGGATGTCGTGGCCGGTGTGCGAACGCCGGACAAGATCAGCCAGATGCGCGACGTGATGCCCGAGGTGTACGCGCAGTTCGAGGAGATCGCGCAGCGGCTCGAGGGCCATTACCGCGACATGCAGGATCTCGAGTTCACCATCGAGCGCGGCACGCTCTACATGCTCCAGACTCGATCCGGCAAGCGCACGGCGCCCGCCGCCGTGAAGATCGCGGTCGACATGGTCAACGAGGGCGTGCTGACCAAGGAAGAGGCGCTCCAGCGCGTCGATCCCGCACAGATCGTCCAGCTCCTCCTGCCGCGCTTCGATGAGGCCGCCAAGGCGAAGGTGGGGGACCGACTGCTTGGCAAGGGACTCAATGCATCACCTGGAGCCGCCGTCGGCCAGGCCATCTTCGACCCGGATCGCGCCGTTGCGGCGCGTGACGCGGGCAACGCGGTGATCCTGGTGCGCATCGAAACCAGCCCCGACGACGTGCACGGCATGCTCGCCGCCAAGGGGGTGCTCACGGCGCGCGGTGGTGCGACCTCACATGCCGCCGTTGTGGCGCGTTCCATGGGCCTGCCCTGCGTGGCCGGTGCGGAGTCACTCAAGATCAACTACGCCAAGCGCGAGATGCGCGCAGGCTCGGCAACCGTGGCCGAGGGCGACGTGATCAGCATCGACGGCACGACCGGCGAGATCTTCGCGGGCGAGCTTCCGACCATCGAGGCCCGCTTCGAGGACGAGCACGACCTCGCCACCCTGCTCGGCTGGGCCGATGAGGTGCGCACCATGCAGGTCTGGGCCAACGCTGACTATCCTCGCGACGCGGAGCGCGCGCGGGCGTTCGGTGCGCAGGGCATCGGCCTGTGTCGCACCGAGCACATGTTCTTCGAAGGCGACCGTCTGCCGACCGTGCGGCGCATGATCCTCAACGCGCATGCCGCAACCGCTGCCAGGGCGAAGGCCGATGCGGACCTCTCTGTAGAGGAACGTGAGGCGATCTTGACATTCGACACGGCTCTGGCGGAGCTCGAAACGCTCCAGACCGATGACTTCGCTGGGCTGTTCCGTGCCATGGATGGCCTGCCGGTGGTCATCCGTCTCATCGATCCGCCGCTGCACGAGTTCCTTCCTTCACACGACGAGCTCGTGGCGGAGACCACGCGCCTGCGCACGACGCTCGAGCTGACCGGCGGCGACGGGCTGCTCCAGCAGGGCCTCGTCAAGGTGTTCGGCAAGAAGGACGCGACCCGCGCGATGCGCAAGCTCGGGCTCTCGAAGTCGGATCGGTCAGGGCTGGACACGGAGCTCGCCGAGAAGGAGGAGCTGCTGCATGCGGTCGAGGCCATGCGCGAGCAGAATCCGATGCTCGGATTGCGCGGCGTTCGGCTGGGCCTGATGGTGCCGGACGTGGTCAAAATGCAGACGCGTGCCATCCTGGCCGGTGCCGCGCGCGTCGCTGCCGAGGGCCTGACGCCGCTGCCGGAAATCATGATTCCCCTCGTCGGGCACGTGAACGAGCTGCGCGAGACACGCACCATCCTTGAGGCCGAGGTTGCTCGCATCGTCGAGAGCAGTGGTCAGCAGGTGGACTACAAGTTCGGGACGATGATCGAGGTGCCGCGTGGCGCGCTGACCGCCGACGAGATCGCCGAGCACGCCGAGTTCTTCAGCTTCGGCACCAACGATCTGACCCAGATGGGCTTCGGCTACTCGCGCGACGACGCCGAGGGCAAGTTCCTGATGCAGTACGTCGACCGGAAGTTGCTGCCCGAGAATCCGTTCCAGGTGCTTGACGTTTCGGGGATCGGACAGCTCGTGCGCATGGGCGTCGAGAAGGGTCGCGCCACGAAGCCGGACCTCAAGATCGGGATCTGCGGCGAACACGGCGGCGACCCACAGTCGATCGCCTTCTGCCACGAGGTTGGGCTCAACTACGTGTCGTGCTCACCGTTCCGCGTGCCGGTCGCGCGCCTTGCAGCGGCCCAAGCTGCAATCGCCACGACGGAGATGCGCGACAAGTAGCGCGGATCGAGTCCGCTATCCTGCATCCGACCGGTCGGCCCTTCGAACGCGACTCCCCATCCGCGCTTGAACGGGTCTCACCTCGCACCATGAGCGCAGACCCGGTCGCGCACCGCGTTGACCGGTGAAGATTGCGCCGATGGGCAGCAGAGGTAGCCCATGAACTCCTGGTACGTGGCTGGCGCGGGCGCCGCCGCGATCGGCGGCTTGCTGTTGGCCGGCCTCTTCGCACGGCAGGTAAACGCGGCCGATCCCGGAACTGAACGCATGCGCGAACTCATGGCTGCCATCCGTGAAGGCTCGATGGCCTTCCTGCGTCGCCAGTACACCGTGCTGGCCGGCTTTGTGGCAGTCGTCGCGCTACTGATCTTCGCCATTCCGGACTACCGGTTCTTCGGCGCCGGCGCATACCTGGCGGGCGCGATCGCCTCGGGCAGCGCCGGCTTCATCGGCATGCGAATCGCTACGGCGGCGAACGCACGGACCACGGAGGCGGCGCGCACCGGCGGCGTTGCGGCTGCGCTGAGCCTTGCGTTCCGCGGCGGCGCAGTGATGGGCTTCACGGTGGCCGGCCTTGGACTGCTGGGCGTGACGATCCTCTTCTTCCTGTTCATCCAGGCGCTGGAAGTGCCGAACGCGCCGACCCTCATCGCCGCCTTCGGGCTCGGCGCCAGCAGCATCGCGCTCTTCGCCCGCGTCGGCGGAGGCATCTATACCAAGGCGGCTGATGTCGGAGCCGATCTCGTCGGCAAGGTAGAGGCCGGCATCCCCGAGGATGATCCGCGCAACCCGGCCGTCATCGCCGACAACGTGGGCGACAACGTGGGCGACGTCGCCGGCATGGGCGCCGACCTGTTCGAATCGTACGTTGGCTCGATCGTCGCGCCCATCGTGCTCGTGCCGTCGTCTTCGCGGGGACGTCGGACCCGATGGCGGGCATCGTCTTCCCGTTGGCGATTGCGGGCGCGGGGATGGTGGCGAGCATCATCGGCGCATTCTTCGTGAGCACCAGTCCCGGGGGCAACCTGGGTGCCGCCCTGCACCGTGGCACGAACGTCGCGGCGGGCCTGACGGCGCTCGCCGTCCTTGGTCTGTCCGTGCTCATCCTGGTTTCGGTCGCGGAAGTCGAGCAGCCGCTGTTCTTCGCCACCGCGATCATCGGCGGCCTGGTGGCCGGGCTCGCCATCGGCAGCCTGAGCGAGTACTACACCTCCGACCACTACGGTCCGGTCAAGCGCCTGGCGGAGCAGGCACGCACCGGACCGGCGACCGTCATCCTGGGCGGGCTGGCGGGTGGCATGCGCTCGACGGCGCCGAGCATCATCGTCATCGCCGCGGCCATCGCGGTGGCCTACGTGTTCGGCAACCTCGCGATTCCCGGCGACGAGAACTCGGGCATCTACGGCATCGCCCTCGCGGCCATCGGCATGCTGGCGACCACGGCCATCACCGTCAGCGTGGACGCCTATGGACCGATCGCTGACAACGCGGGCGGGATCGCCCAGATGGCGGACCTTCCCCCGGAGGTGCGCCGCGATACCGATGACCTCGACTCGCTCGGCAACACGACCGCGGCGGTGGCCAAGGGCTTCGCCGTCGGATCGGCGGCGCTCACCGCGCTGGCGCTCTTCCGCAGCTTCACCGAGACTGCCAACGCCGCCCTGATCGAGGCCGACCATCCTGCTCGACATCACCGATGTATCCGTCACGATCGGCCTGTTCATTGGCGCCATGCTGCCGTTCCTGTTTGCCGCCATCACCATTGAGGCGGTGGGCCGCGCCGCCAACGCCATGATCATCGAGGTGCGCCGGCAGTTCGCCGAAATCCCCGGCCTGCGCGAGGGCGCTCCAGGCGCTCGAGCGGACTACACCCGCTGCGTCGACATCAGTACCGCGGCGGCGCTGCGCGAGATGGTCATCCCGGGTGCCCTGGCGATCGTGACGCCGCTCGTCATCGGCTTCATAAGTCTCCAAGCGCTCGGTGGTTTCCTGGTGCGCGCGCTGATCTCCGGGTTCCTGCTCGCCATCTTCATGGCCAACGCCGGTGGGGCGTGGGACAACGCCAAGAAGTACGTCGAGTCAGGCGAGGTCGGCGGCAAGGGCAGCGAGCCGCACAAGGCGGCGGTCGTGGGGGACACTGTCGGCGATCCGCTGAAGGACACGGCCGGTCCTTCGATGAACATCCTGATCAAGGTCATGAGCGTCGTCTCGCTCATCGCCGTTCCCGCGTTCGTCGGGTTCCGGCCCTTCTAGGGAAGGACCTCGCACAGCGGGTCAAGCGGCTCACAGCTGGGAGTGGGTGCCAGCGTCGGAGTTGGGCTCGGCGTCGGGCTTGCCGAGGGGGTCGGCGTCGGACTCGGACTTGGCGTCGGCGACGGTGACGGTGACGGCGTTGGCGGAGCCGTCGTCGGAGCGGCGGTCGGAGCCGGAGTCGCGGTGGGTGGCGGTGGGGTAATCAAGACGGCCGTCGGTCGCGGCGTCGGCGCTGCCGTCTGAAAGGGTGGAGTCACCGGGCCACGCGTTGGTTGGGCCGCCGCGCTCGTCCCGGCAGGTGGTGATGCCGTCGAATCCGCGCTGAAAGACGCCGACGGGCTTGCGGTCGCCGATGGCGATCCCGTTGCCGATGCTGTTGGTACTCCCGTGGCGGTTGCCGTCGCGTCCGGCGCACCACCGACCCCGCCGAGCACCCCCTCGGCAGGGGTGGATTGCGGCGTTGCTTCGATCTCGGCCAGCTCGCCACCGTCCGGAGGGATGAGGCTGCCGACGCCGATGGCGGTGGCGACGGCGACGAACCCGACAGCCGCGATTCCGGCTGCCGTTCGAGCGATCGCGGTGCCGATGAATCGAGAACGCATCGGTCGAGCAAGTGTCGGCGGGGCTCCGGCCGCGCCAGCATTCACCGCGGTCAGGGCATCGAGTCCGGCCGCCAGCCGCAGGCAGTCATCACACGCCGAGGCGTGCAGAGCCACGTCGCGCGGCAGCTCGGCGACCGCGCCGTCCGTTAGCCAAGAACGGAATCGGTCATGGTGGGCGTCATTCATGTCATGGCTCGTGCCGCGATGGCGCGGACTCGATCCACGGTGGGTCCGGCGATGGGTTGCGCATCACCGGCGGTGGCAGCATAGGAGCGGAAGTACGTCGTCCGTGCCCGCGCAAGCAGGTCGCTCAGCTGCCGATCACTCCGTCGCACAATGACGGCAACATCGGAGAGGCCCAGCCGCTCGATACTCGCGGCAACGAGCGCCGCTCGCTCGCGAAGGCTCAGCGCCGCGAGTCCGGCGATGATTGCGTCATCGACGTCCATTCGCTCCAGGATTGCGATCCGATCCGACCCACGCGGGTCGGGGCCGCGTCGGTGTCGGGTCACGTCGCGAACAACGCGGGATCGCAGCCAGGCCGCGGCGCGCTCAGGGTGGCGAAGTTCGCCGAGCCGTTCGGATGCATCGGCGAGAGCGTCTGCGCTGAGCCGTGCGGCGTGTGCTCGATCACCCAGCGTCAGCAGGAGCGCGAAACCGTGCAGCGTCGGGCCGTGGAGCTCGCGGAAAGCGGCGTGCCGGGCATCGGCGGCGGTGCTGGGTGACGCGGCTGGCTGCATCGGCCCCTCGTGGCAGGGAAGTTCGGATGAGAGTGGTGTGGTCCGGTGCGGAGTCTACTGCCTCTGCATCACGCTGCAAAACGGACGTATCCACGGGTCGAAGGCACTCGGGAAGCTCGCGCGGCGTCAGTGGGTTGGTATGACCGGGGCTTGACAAGGGTCTATAATTGGCTCGCAGACCTTGACAAAGTACTTGACACGCGCTCGACAGGGGCGCGAGGACGCGCCATCACCCTCTCATCTGGAACCTCATCCGGCATCGTCGCCGAGATCAAGGCGAAGCTGTCCGCCGTCGAGATCGTGGGCGAAACGGTGCAGCTCAAACGAGCCGGAACCGTGTACAAGGGGCTCTGTCCGTTTCACGCGGAGAAGACACCCTCGTTCATCGTTACCCCCGAGCGCGAGACGTGGCATTGCTTCGGCTGCGGCGAGCACGGCGATATCTTCACCTTCCTCATGCGCCGTGATGGGCTGGACTTTCGCGAGTCGCTGACCCGGCTGGCTGAGCGGGCAGGGGTCGAGCTGTCCGAGCGCACCGCGCGCGAGGATCGTCGCAAACGCCGCCTGCGCGAGGCGCTGGAAGCCGCGATCGCCTGGTACCGCGAGGTCCTGCTCCAGGCCCGCCAGGCGGAACGCGCTCGTGCATACCTCGCCGAGCGAGGCTTCACGGAAGAGACCCTGGATCGGTTCACGATCGGCTATGCACCCAATAACTGGGAGGCCCTTACCAAGCGTCTCCGTGGGAAGGGCTTCACCGATGCCGAGCTGACCGATGCCGGCCTCGCCAGCCCGTCCACACGCGGTGGCGTATACGACCGCTTCCGCGGGCGGATCATCATCCCGATTCGGGATGTCTCCGCTCGCGCCATCGGTCTTGGCGGTCGAATCATGCCCGGCGCCGAGGGGCCGAAGTACCTGAACTCGCCGGCCACGGTGCTGTTCGACAAGAGCCGGACCCTGTACGGGATCGATCTCGCCAAGGGCGCCATACGCCGCGAGAAGCTCACGGTCATCGTTGAGGGTTACACCGATGTCATGGCCGCCCACCAGGCCGGCTTCGCCAACGTCGTCGCCAGCCTCGGCACCGCGCTGACGGCGGGCCAGGTGGAGCTTGCCAACCGCTATGCCGATGCGGTCGCGCTCGCGTACGACGTCGACCTCGCCGGTGAGGCGGCGACCCAGCGTGGCCTCCTCGAGGAGCTCGGCCCGGTGGTCAGCAAGGTGCGCGTCATTCGCATTCCCGCGGGCAAGGACCCCGATGAGCTCATCCGGACCGATCCCGACGAATGGCGTCAATCGGTCGCCGATGCCGAGGAGCTGTTGCCGTACTTCATGGCGCGAGCAGCCGCGGAGGTCGACATGCGTCAGGCCCAGGGCCGCAGCGCCTATTCGCGACGCATGCTCGACCTGCTGCGCCGCATTCCGGACCGGGTTGAGCAGGATTCCTACGTGCCGCAGCTGGCCCAGTTGGCCGGGATTGATGAGCGCGTCCTGCGCGATGAACTCTCACGGGGTCCCGTGCCGGTCTCGATTCGACCACAGCAGTCGACGTCGCCGCTCGACGGCGAGCCAAAGCTGGACCAGTTGCAGCGAGAAGCTTTGATCCTCCTGCTGATCAACCCGTCGCTGGCAGCAGAGTTGCCCGAAGGTGAGCGTCTTCCCCTCCGCGATGAGTCCGCGCAGGCGCTGGGTCAGGCCTGGCGCACCGCGGTGGTGGCGGCGGGTGGCCGGCCGGACCTCGAGGCCTTCGTGGCCGGTCTTGACGCCGCGACTGCGGACCTGGCGCGGAGCCTGCTGGCCATGGTCCGGGTGCGTGGCATGCGCCCCGACCTCGAGACCGATCGCGAATCGTTTCGCGTGTGCCTGCTCCGCCTCCGTGTGGAACACACGACCGAGCGATTGAGCGACATGGAGGCCCTGATCCGCGCGAGCGCGGAGGACGGGTCGACTGATGACATTCGAGATCTGGAACGACAGTTCCAGGAGCTGACGCAGGAACGCGAGCAGCTGGTGAGATCGATGAGAGGACCGGCCATGGTGGCCGGCGAGAGGAGAAGCTGAGCGTGGCGACAAACGCGAGAACCACGAAGCCACCGGCGAAGGCCGAGCCGGCGGAGAAGACCACTGCGAAGTCCGAGCCCAAGCCGTCGACGAAAGTATCGGCCCCGCCAGCGAAAAAGGCGGCGGCGTCAAAGCCCGCTGCGCCGGCGAAGCGTGGGACGACGGCCGGCAGCAGCGTGGACCAGAAGACCCAGGCTGCCATCGTCAGCGGCCTGATCAAGCGCGGGCGTGAAGAGGGCTTCATCACGCACGATCAGATTCTCGAGGCGCTGCCCCAGCCCGAGGCGCAGATGGCCCAGATCGAGGAGCTGTACGCCGCCGCCCATGAGGCAGGGATCGAGGTCCTCGACGCTGACAACCAGCCGACCCTCATCGGCGAGCCCGAGGGGGGAGAGTCCGAGACGAAGAAGCCTGCTTCGGTGTCAAGCAGGACGAAGCCCGGCGAGGAGGATCTCGAGGCCCTGGCCGCGGATCTCATCGGTATCGACGACCCGGTGCGCATGTACCTCAAGGAGATCGGCAAGGTCGCGCTCCTGACGGCGGAGGAAGAGGTCGTCCTTGCCAAGGCCATCGAGCTCGGCGAGCTCGTGGTCGAGGATCCGGCGCGCGCGCTGGTGAACTTGTTCGCGTGGGTCACGCTGGATCTGGAGCCGAAGGCGCGAAGCATGGCCGCGATGCGCGCGTTCGACATGCCGAAGGACTCGCCGCGCGTCACCCACGAGGCGATCGACTGGTGGACCGGGCGCAAGCGCAAGACCATCGAGCCGCCGACGATCAAACTGGCCAAGGCGCGCAAGGCGACGAACCTCGACGACGACGCGCGGACCCGGCTGATGGAGGCCGAGTCGATCATCAAGGTCCTCGCAGCCGATCCGGCGCAGGGCATCCGCGACGCCATCCTATTCGGCTCGACGTATCGGTTCCGATCCATCAGCCATGCAGGCGCTCCCGAGCTGTACGAGCTCGAGGGCTGGGCGCGCGAGACGGCCCAGGAGATCGTGGCCGAGTACATCGCGGCGGGCAACGAGGCGGAGTACACGCTCAGCCTGGGCTATGACCCGACGATTCCGGCCGAGGTGCCGCTCGAGAAGCGCTCCGGACGGCTGGTCGAGCAGAGCACCGATGCGCGCAAGCGCCTGACCGAGGCCAACCTGCGCCTGGTGGTCAGCATCGCCAAGAAGTACATCGGCCGAGGCATGAGCTTTCTGGATCTCATCCAAGAGGGGAATATCGGTCTCATTCGCGCGGTCGAAAAGTTCGACTACGAGAAGGGCTTCAAGTTCAGCACCTACGCGACATGGTGGATCCGCCAGGCCATTACGCGCGCCATCGCCGATCAGGCACGGACGATCCGCATCCCGGTCCACATGGTCGAGACGATCAACCGACTCATCCGCGTGTCGCGCACGCTCCTGCAGGAGCTGGGACGTGAGCCGACGGTGGAGGAGATCGCGCGCCGCATGAGCCGCGACGAGATCATTCGAGAGCTGCGCGACAAGCTTCAGCGCGAGCCGACCGAGGGCGAAGTTGACGTCCGCGTGGCCGAGGGCCCGCAGACGGTTTCGCCCGAGAAGGTGCGCGAGATCATGAAGGTCTCCCAAGAGCCGGTGAGCCTCGAGACGCCGATCGGCGAGGAGGAGGACTCGCACCTCGGCGACTTCATCCCGGACCTTGCGTCAGTGGCTCCCGCCGATGCCGCCAGCCATCAGCTCCTCAAGGAGCAGGTGGAGGGGGTGCTCGACTCGCTCACTCCGCGGGAGCGCCGTGTCCTTCAGCTTCGCTTCGGGCTTGAGGACGGCCGGTCACGGACGCTCGAGGAGGTCGGCCGCGACTTTAACGTGACCCGCGAGCGGATCCGCCAGATCGAGGCCAAGGCGTTGCGCAAGCTGCGTCACCCCTCGCGCTCCCGCAAGCTCAAGGACTACCTGGAGTAGCCGGTGCTTCGATGCGGATGATTGGGATTGCGCAGCGAGCGAGCTCCGTCTGCCTGCGCGCATCAGTCCGATTCGACGTGCTTCAGGCCGGGGCCGAGTCCGAGCGTTCCATGGGCCGTGCCCAGGCACAGGCGGGTGACGACCGCAAGCCCAGCCGCCGCGGCAATGGCCGATGCGGTGCCGCATTGAGTGCCGGGTTGGAACCACACGACCTTGGCACCGATGCGCGCCGCGTCGCGGGCGATCTTGGGTCCATCGCTGGCTGGGCGGAAGACGTCGACGATGTCGATCGGCTCCCTGGCCTCGGCCAGCGCGCGGAGAACCGGCTCGCCGAAGAGCTTGCCACCGCGCGGACTGATCGGGATGATTCGATAGCCCTGCGACTGCAGGTAGAGCGGCACGTAATAGGCTGGTCGATCCGCGTTGGTCGACGCGCCGACGACCGCGATTGTCACCGATTCGCGGTAGATCCGCAGGAGGTCGTCCCGTGACAGGCGTTTCGATGTCGCGCGGGTGGGTGGGGAGTCGTCGGTCATCGGCTTGGAAGCTCCTCAGATGATGCGGTATTATTCGCCAGTCCCACGACCATCCGATATCGTGGCGCCCTGCGTTCCGGCGTAGCTCAGTGGTAGAGCGGGCGGCTGTTAACCGCCATGTCGTAGGTTCGAATCCTACCGCCGGAGCCACTTTTCTCAAGTAATCCCACCATTCCCGTCTCCTCCGCACGATTCCGGACGACGCGCGAGCAACTCTGTAACCTGATGTTGACCGAAAGCGACGTTCCTCCGGAGGCTGCGCCGAATCCCGAGACGGCAGAGGACGAAGCCAGCTGTCTTCGTGGCTTTCGTCGCGACGACGATCCGTTTCCGGGAATTATGTCCCAGTGCTCGGTACACACCGATCTGAGCACGAAATGACCGTCGTGCGCGCGAAGTACCTCGACGTGATCCGGGGCTGGGTGCGCTCGGGCGCGGCACCATCGCCCGGATGATCGGCATGCCATTCGATGACCGGGCCGAGCTGGTCCCGCGCCAGGGCGCCGGGACGCTCGTCGACGATGAATCCCTGGCCGACGGCGAAGATGATCGAGGAAGGCCGTCGCCGGTCCAGCGCACCGCGCCAGTACAAGAGTTGGTGCCGAGTGGGCCACCCGATGGACACCGAGTGCCTGTAGATCAAACGCGGCGGATCTACAGGCACTCGGCCGAGGCTAACGCTGGCGACTGGCGAACGTTATAACGAGTGAGCCGGACACTGCGTTGGCGGTTCTGCCGCCAGGGCAGCCGCAGTGTTCGGTCTTTTCGTTGGCCGATCTGCCCGCGGTCAGCCCTGGCGTTCGTGCCAGTCGGGGTCGACTGGCGCGGTTGGTCCGACGTCGCCGAAGGTCGGAACCAGGATCCAGCCCATGATCGCCATGGCGAATCCGAACACCAGCAACATGACCGAGCCCGCCGCCTCATAGGTGACAAACCAGTAGATGGCGGCGACGGCGATGACGAGCAGCGGAATGGCGAAATACTTCAGGAACGTCATGATCAAATCATACCCGTGGCTTGGGCTCACCGGAATCTATGTAAATCTAGGTAGTTAGGCGATCCAGCCGCAATCCGTGCGGTTTATGGTGCCGGCGCCGTCGCGCGACACCGCCCCGGCTGGACGAACGCCAACCTCGGGGGCATGGGTGCCGGCCAGGGGTCTCGCACCGAGCATCCGGTCAGCGAACATCAGGGTCGAGCGTCGTGTCGTGGCGTCGGTGATGGGTGGGGCCGTCTCGGACGCATCGGGGAGCGCAAGGGTCGCGCCGCCTGATCCTCTAATTTCCTCGCGCGCGGTAACGACCGTCCCATCGGGGTAGCTGAGCCAGAGGCCACGCAGTCGGGCGATGAAATGCTCGGCCATGCCCGGCACCAGACGATCGACGATCCCGCGGCCGCTGCGCCGATAGCCGCGTGGGCGCTCGTCAGCCTGAACGCGATCGACGAACGCGTGCGTGAGCAGCTCGTCCACTGCGACCTTGACGGCCTCGGGCGCTTCGATCGTCGAGCGCCCGCCGCGGAAGGTGGCAAGGCCCACAATTTCGGGCTCCGAGCTGCCACGTGGCGTGCGCAGCAGCTCGAACACGAGGGTATCCTCGGTGCGGGGATCGGCGTTGCGGTCGATCATGGGCGGAGAATAGCGCAGTGGGCGGCATCCGCGCGGTTCGCCAGCGCGGCATCCTCGACTAGACTCATTGCGCCAGGCATCCAGAGGAGAATCGTGAGCGAGATTGAAGAGAAGGGCTACCGTGAGATGGCGGAAGCCCAGGACGATCGCCAGATCGATACGTGGGCGGCCGACCTCTTCGTCGACTTCGCCAAGCGTCTAGGCGTCGGCGACGCGATCGACGCCTTTTCTCGCGCGTCGGGCCTCGACGCTCGTGGATTCCAGCGCGCGTTCCTCGTCGGCGGGGGACCGGACCACGTCGTCGGGATTGACACCGCCGGGTCGCTGGCGGCGCCGATCTTCGAGCTTCCGAAGGCCATCATCGGCCTGCGCCGCATCGATCCGGGTGCGCGCGACAAGCTCATCGACTTCCTCGTGGTCCACCGTGAGGTCATGTCCTACACCGCCTGAGGACCACGACTCCTCGCGCTAGGTCTCCTCGCGCTAGGTCTCCTTGCGCTAGGTCTCCTCGCGCTGGGGCGCACCGGCCCGGATGATGGCGATGGCATTCTCGATCTTCAGCTTGGTGATCGTCAGATGCTTGGCGAAGTTGGCCCGATTCACCTCGGGGATCTGGTCCATCATCTCCGGCTGCCGCAGAATCTCGACGAGATCATCGACACCCTCCGATAGTTTCGATCGAGCGCCCATGAGCGCATCATCAGCCGCCTTGGCTGCGGCCACCTCCCCAGCGACTGTCTTCGCGCGTCGTGGCGGAGTCGGATCGGCCGTCGCGACCCGGTCCCGGGGCGTCCCGGTCAGTGCCCGTAGCTTTGCCAGCGACAACTCGCCGGCGATGATGCGCTTGGCTAGCCGCCGTCGCTTTCGCTCGTCACCGATCTTCATCAGCTCATACGCATGGCTGATCGTGTCTTTGCGCAACGACAGGAGTTCGCGAATGTCGGCGGGGGCATCGGACAGTCGCAATCGATTCTCAACGTAGCCCTTGTCCTTGCCCACTTTTTGGGCCAGCTGGCGGACGGAGTAGCCAAACGTCTCGGTCATGCGGCGGAACATTGCCGCCTCCTCAAGTGGGGAGACATCCTCGCGCTGGAGATTCTCGATGATGCTGACCTCGAGGGCAGTTTGGTCGTCGAACTCGGCGACGATGGCGGGAATCGTCTCGCGGCCGGCCATGCCCGATGCGCGCCACCGGCGTTCTCCGGCGATCAGCTCGAACTTTGAGCCACTCGGGCGAACGAGGATCGGTTGAAGGACGCCATGTTCGCGGATCGAGTCAGCCAGTTCTGTGAGCGAGTCCTCCTCATACGACAGACGCGGCTGCGCCGGGTTCGGAAGGATCTTCGAGATCGGCACTTCGCGAATCTGTGCCTGCGTGGCGCGCGACTCGATGAGAGAGACGATCCCCGGGGCGAGATCTGTGGCCTGCGCCTCGTCGAAGAGGCGATGAATATTCTCGCGAAATGCCGGGCCCTTGTTAGCCAAGTTCGATTACCTCCTGGGCCAGGTCGCGGAACGAGCGCGCGGCGGACGAGTTGGTGGCGTACTCGGTGATGGGCTTTCCGGTGAGTGGCGCTTCGCCAAGCTTCACCGCGTTGCGAATCATGGTGTTGAAGACGCGATGGTCCCCGAGTTCCCGCAGGTTCTGCAGCATCTCTCGCGCGAGGACGGTGCGGCCATCGAAGAAGGTCGGCAGTAGTCCGAGCACCTCAAGGTCATGATTGAGCTTCAGCTTGATCGTGTTGATGACCTTGATCAGCGCGGTCAGGCCTTTGATGGCGTAATACTGCGTCTGCACCGGAATGATGACGCGGCTCGATGCGACCAGTGAGTTGATCGTGAGAAGGCCGAGCGTCGGCGGACAGTCGATGATGACCACGTCGAACTGTCGATCCGCCCAGCCGCCGATGGCGTCGCGCAGAACCATCTCACGGCCGATGGCCGTGAAGAGCTCGACCTCAGTGGATGCGAGCTCCAGCGTCGCCGGCGCCACCCACAGGCCCTGTGTCTCGGTCTGGCGCACGACCTCATCGAGAGCGACGCGGTCATCGGACAGCACATCGGCCATGGATTGGCGCACATCAGACAACGATATGCCGAGGCCCACCGTGAGATTCGCCTGGGGGTCCATGTCCAGACACAGAACTCGATACCCTAGCTCGGCTAATGCACCGCCCAGGTTGATCGAGCAGGTCGTCTTCCCGACGCCGCCCTTCTGGTTCGCGATCGAGATTACCTTGGTCAACGGGATCACCTACGTGCGAGTCGGGCGGGAATTTCTTGTCGCGCATTCGACACCGTGAAATGATAGGCCTCATCGAGCGCATCGGTCCATGAAGTTATCCACAACGTGGAGAAGTGGTCGTGTCATTGTGCAAAGACATCGGTCTATACTCCGAGTTGTCCACCGTCGCGCCTGAGGGCCCGTAGCTCAATGGTCAGAGCAACCGGCTCATAACCGGACGGTCGCAGGTTCGATTCCTGCCGGGCCCACCATCATCTTTCACAGTAAGGAGCGTTGCGTGTCGACCGCCGACAAGCTCAACCGTCTTCGCGAGATGCGCGACGAAGCGCTCCAGGGTGGGGGAGCAAATCGGGTCGAACAGCAGCACGCGCGTGGCAAGCTCTCGGCTCGAGAGCGACTCGATGTCCTGCTCGATGAGGGGTCGTTCACCGAGATCGATGCGTTCGTCACGCATCGCGCAACGGACTTCGGAATGGACGAGCAACGCTACCTTGGCGATGGAGTCGTGTCCGGCTTCGGCCGGATCGACGGACGCCTCGTCTTCGTCTACAGCCAGGACTTCACGGTCTTTGGCGGTTCGCTGTCCGAGGCGCATGCGGAAAAGATCTGTAAGGTGATGGACCTGGCAGTCGAGAACGGCGCGCCGATCATCGGTCTCTCCGATTCCGGCGGCGCGCGCATCCAAGAGGGTGTGGTCAGCCTGGGCGGTTACGCCGATATCTTTCTGCGCAACACCATGGCCTCCGGCGTGGTGCCGCAACTGTCGTTGGTCATGGGTCCATGCGCCGGCGGGGCCGTATATTCGCCGGCGATTACTGACTTCGTGGTCATGGTCGACGGGACCAGCTACATGTTCGTTACCGGGCCGAACGTGGTGAAGACGGTGACCCACGAGGAGATCGATTTCGAGGGACTCGGCGGGGGGCGCGTGCACAATGAGATGAGCGGTGTCGCCCATTTTCTTGCAGCCGGGGAGCCACAGGCGCTTGAGCTGGCGCGGACGATCATCGGCTACCTCCCACAGAACAACGTTGATCCTGCGCCCCGACAGGGAGCCTGGTCGGAGCCTGTGGTGGGTTCGGATTCGCTGAACGCCGTGGTGCCCGATTCGCCAAAGCAATCATATGACATGCATACCGTCATCGCCGGCATCGTCGACGGAGATTCGTTCACCGAGGTCCATGTGCACTTCGCGCGGAACATCATCTGCGGCCTCGCGCGGATCGAGGGGCGCAGCGTCGGTATCGTGGCGCAGCAGCCGCAGGTGCTTGCCGGTGTGCTTGATATTGACGCTTCCGATAAGGCGGCTCGATTCGTCCGAACGTGCGATGCCTTCAACATCCCGATTCTGACGCTGGTCGATGTCCCCGGGTTTCTGCCGGGGGTGGAGCAGGAGCATCGCGGCATCATTCGGCATGGCGCCAAGCTGTTGTACGCGTACTGCGAGGCCACTGTCCCAAAGGTCACGGTCATCACGCGCAAGGCGTATGGCGGCGCGTACGACGTCATGAGCAGTAAGCACGTTCGCGGGGATATGAACTTTGCTTGGCCGACCGCAGAGATTGCCGTCATGGGAGTGGAGGGCGCCGTGAACATCATCTTCCGCGATGGGATTGCCGCCGCCGACGATCCGGACGCGGAGCGTGCTCGCCTGATTGGCGAGTACGAAGAGCGGTTTGCCAACCCGTACATCGCGGCCGCGCGCGGGTACGTCGACGAAGTGATCCTGCCATCAGAAACGCGGACCCGGGTCGTGGGTGCGCTGGCCATGCTGGAGAACAAGCGACAGTCGATGCCGGCCAAGAAGCACGGCAACATCCCCCTGTAATCGAGTGTCTTTGCGCACGGACAGACCGATGTCCCCACTTCCGCCTTTCGGCCGGCTGCTCATCGCCAACCGCGGCGAGATTGCGATTCGGATCATCCGCGCGTGTCGGGAACTCGGGATTTCGCCCATCGCGGTGCATTCGGATGCCGATGGGGATGCTCTTCACGTCCGCGCGGCTGACCAATCCGAGCGGATCGGACCGGCGGCGGCGGCCGAGTCGTATCTGTCGATCGAGGCTGTGATCGATGCCGCGCGTCGCAGTGCGGTCGAGGCCGTTCATCCGGGATACGGCTTCCTGTCCGAGAACGCGGCTTTTGCTCGGGCTGTCGAGGATGCCGGCCTCGTCTTCGTCGGGCCTTCCGCCGCGGTCCTCGAGGCGCTGGGAAACAAGCTGGCGGCACGCCGCTCGGCCGCGGAAGCCGGCGTCCCGATCGTTCCCGGTACGACAGTGGCGCTCGGCGACGACCCGGGCCCCGTCGAGGCAATCGGCTTCCCCGTCATGCTGAAGGCAGCCGCTGGTGGGGGAGGCAGGGGCATGCGTCGCGTGGACGCCGCGAAGGAACTGCGACCCGCGATGGACGCCGCCAGGCGCGAGGCCCTCTCCGCCTTCGGTGACGGCACGATCTATGTCGAGCGCATGATCGCCCCGGCCCGCCATGTCGAGGTGCAGCTGCTCGGCGACCGTCACGGATCGCTCGCGGTACTGGGTGAGCGCGATTGCTCCGTCCAGCGCCGCCATCAGAAGCTGGTCGAGGAAAGCCCTTCTCCGGCGGTCAGCCCGACGCTGCGGACGGCGCTGTTCGAGAGCGCGCGGCGCGTCGCCGCAACGGTCGACTTCCACAATGCCGCCACGGTCGAGTTTCTCATCGACGTCGAAGGGAATCACTACTTCCTCGAGATGAACACGCGGCTCCAGGTGGAGCATGGGGTCACGGAGCTCGTCACCGGACTGGACATCGTGGCGTGGCAGATCCGGGTCGCGGCCGGCGAGGCGCTGACGGCCGACGTGCTGGAGGCGTCCAGCCGAGGTCACGCGATCGAGTTCCGGCTATATGCCGAGAATCCGTACGATGACTTTCGCCCGACGGCGGGTCGGGTCACCGCCTGGCGCATGCCGGACGGTCCCGGCGTCCGGGTCGACGCGGGCGTCGACCGCGGAACCGAGCTGCGTCCCGAATATGACCCCCTGCTGGCGAAGGTGCTGGTTCATGCCGGCGATCGCCCAGCAGCACTGGCGCGAATGCGACGAGCCCTGGATGAAACGCGCATCGGCGGACTTGAGACCGACGCCGGCTTCCTGCGCTGGCTGGTGGACGACGCCGCTTTCGCATCCGGCGATTACGACACGTCACTTATTGCCTCGCGCTGGGTGAACGGGCCGGCGCTGACGGACGAGGAGGCAGCCCTCGCCTCAGCTGCCGCCGTGGCAGCCCGCATGGAGGGCACGACCGAGCGCCTGCAAGCAGTGCCCGAAACAGGATCGGACTGGGGCCGGCAGGCTCGTCGCGAGGCGTTGCGGCGATGACCGACTACGAGGTGCGCATCGGTGGCGAGCGCCCCAACCCGGCCGCGGGGTGGACACTGGTGTGGGATGACCGCGCGCAGGGAATTGCGCGGCTCGTGAGCGGAACGGCATCGGTCCCGATCGTGGTCGAGGGCAACAGGAGCGATTGGGTCGTCACCCTGAACGGCCGGCGAATCAGCGTCAGCGTCCTGACGAGGCGCGAACGGCTGCTGGCCGACGCGGCGTCGGTCGAACGGACACACGCGGGACCGACCATCGTGAAGGCGACGCTCCCCGGTCTCATCGTGACGGTCACCGTCGAGGTGGGGGATGAGATTGCAGAGGGCGCCACGCTTCTGACCATCGAGGCCATGAAGATGCAGAACGAGGTGCGAGCGCCTCGGGCGGGGAAGGTGATCGAAGTCACCGTCGCAGCCGGGCAGGTCGTGGCGACAGGCGCATCGCTCCTTCGGCTGGAGTGACGCCCGCTACAATCAGCGCCCGATGAGTGATCGCCCCAGCCCGGAGACGCGCCCGTATCGGTCTACGTCCGGCATCGAGATCAAACCGGCCTACGGTCCGGGTGACCCCGAGGGATTCGACCCGGAAACGCAGCTCGGCGATCCGGGCGCCTTCCCGTACACGCGCGGTATCCATCCCACCGGCTACCACGGGCGACCGTGGACGATGCGTCAGTACGCCGGCTTCGGATCCGCGGAGGAGACGAACCGTCGCTTCCGGTATCTCCTCGAGCGCGGCCAGACCGGGCTGAGCGTCGCGTTCGACCTGCCGACACAGATCGGTTACGACTCCGACGACCGCATGGGGCTCGGGGAGGTTGGGAGGGTCGGCGTGCCGATTGACACGATCGCCGACATGGAGACGCTCATGGACGGAATTGATCCCGGAGCCGTCTCCACCTCGATGACGATCAATGCCACCGCCGCCATCCTCCTGGTCCTGTATGAAACGGTGGCGCGTCGGCGCGGCGTTGACCCGCATCGGCTCAAAGGAACCATCCAGAACGACATCCTCAAGGAGTACATCGCGCGCGGCACCTATATTTTCCCGCCCGAGCCATCCATGCGCCTGGTGACGGATACGTTCGCGTACTGTCGCGACGAGCTCCCGGCCTGGAACACGATCAGCATCAGCGGCTACCACATGCGGGAAGCGGGATCGACCGCCGTGCAGGAGGTGGCCTTCACTATCGCCAATGCCATCGCTTACTGCGAGTCGGCGCTCGCCGCCGGTCTGGCCTTCGATGACTTCGCGCCGCGCCTGTCCTTCTTCTTCGCCGCGCACAACGACCTGCTCGAAGAGGTGGCGAAGTTCCGTGCCGCGCGCCGCGTATGGGCCACGGTCGCACGCGACCGGTTCGGGGCGACGAACCCGAAGTCGATGGCCATGCGCTTTCACGTGCAGACTGGAGGCTCCACGCTCACAGCTCAGCAGCCTGACGTCAACGTCGTGCGAACGACCGTACAGGCCCTTGCCGCAGTGCTCGGCGGAGCCCAGTCGTTGCATACAAACGCCCTTGACGAGGCCTTGGGCCTGCCGACGCCGGACACGGCGCGCCTTGCCCTGCGGACACAACAGGTGCTGTTCGCCGAGTCCGGCGTGGCGGCCACCGTTGACCCTCTTGCCGGCTCGTACTATGTCGAATCGCTCACCGAGGAGATTGTCGAGCGGTCGCTTGTCGAGCTGGCAAGCATTGACGACCGCGGGGGTACGCTGGCCGCCTTGGCGGCGGGCTATCAGCCAGATGCCATCGGCGACGCGGCGTATACGACCCAGCGGGCAGTCGAGGCCGGCGAGCGGGTGATCGTCGGTGTGAACGCATTCGCCGATTCCGGTGACGAACTACGGCCCGCTCCTCAGGCCATCGCCCCCGACCTTGAAGCGCGCCAGGTTGAACGGACGCGCGCGGTTCGCGCGCGTCGTGATCAGGGAACGTCGGACGTGGCGGTTGCAGCCTTGGAGAGTGCCGCAGCCGGTACGGAGAACGTCCTTCCGCGCATTCGCGCCGCCGTCGAGGCGGACGTCACGCTCGGCGAGATCGCTCACGCGCTGCGCCGCGTATGGGGGGAGCACCGGCCGTGAGGATCGGTCACATCCATCACGTTGCCATCGTCGTGCGCTCGATCAGCGCGTCGCTCCCGCGCTACCGGTCTCTGTTCGGCCTCGAGCCCGAGGATGAGCCGATCATGTTCTCGTCCCAGGGCGTCCGCCTCTGCTTCCTGCCGACCGGGCCGGATCCCGCGGCACGCATCGAGTTGGTCGAGCCCGTCAACGAAGAGGGCGGTGTCGCGCGCTTCCTGGCAACACATGGCGAGGGCGTACACCACATCTGCTTCCTGACCGACGATCTGCCGGCGTCACTCGGCGAACTCGCCGCGGCGGAGGCGGACCTGATCGACCGCGAGCCGCGCCCCGGCGCCCACGGGGCCGTCGGGTTCATTCACCCTCGGACGCTCAACGGCGTCCTGTGGGAGCTGCTCGAGCCTTCCTGAGCGGGGGCTATCGAACGCCGGCGTCGCGGAGGAGCTGCGGGATGTGCGATGGGGAATCGGCGACGCGTACGCCCGCCTCCTCCAGCGCGACTCGCTTCGACTCCGCCGTGCCCTCGCCGCCAGACGAGATGATCGCGCCGGCGTGGCCCATGCGCCGACCGGGTGGGGCGGTACGTCCAGCGATGAAGGCCGCCATCGGCTTGCGCACCTCGCGCGCGCAGAATGCCGCCGCCTTTTCCTCCTCCTCGCCACCGATCTCGCCGATCATCACGATTGCCTCGGTCTCGGGGTCCTGGTTGAACATATCGAGAATGTCTATGAAATTTGTCCCGATGATCGGGTCGCCGCCGATGCCGACGCAGGTCGTCTGGCCCATGCCGGCATCGGTCATGGCCTGCACCACCTCGTAGGTCAAAGTGCCCGAGCGGGACACGAGACCGACTGGGCCACGCGCGTGGATGTTTCCCGGAATGATTCCGACTTTCGCTTCGTCGACGCTCGTCATGCCGGGGCAGTTCGGCCCGATGAGGCGTGCACCCGAGGCGCGGAGGACATGCGAGACGCGCAACATGTCGAGCGCAGGGACGCCCTCGGTGATGCAGACGATGAGCGGCACGCGTGCCGCGGACGCCTCGAGCATCGCGTCAGGCGCAAACGCCGCGGGCACGAAGATGCATGTCGCGTTGGCGCCGGTCTGCTCGACCGCCTCGGCGACCGTGTCGAATACCGGAACGCGACCGTCGAGCGCCGATTGGCCCCCTTTGCCCGGCGTGACCCCAGCCACGATGGATGTGCCGTACTCGAGCATGGCGGTGGAGTGGAATTCTCCCTCGCGACCGGTGATGCCCTGGACCAGCAGTCGCGTCTCGCGGTTGACGAGGATGCTCATGCCGCCCCCCCCGCTGCTGCGACGGCCTTGGCGGCCGCGTCGTCAAGCGACTCGGCAGTAATCAGGTTCGCCTCGGCCAAAATCGGCTTCGCCTCCTCCGAGTTCGTGCCCACGATACGCACCACCATCGGCACGTCGCGGGTGAGAGCGGCGCGGGCCTCCACGATGCCGCGAGCCACCTCGTCGCCGCGCGTGATGCCACCGAAGATGTTGATGAGGATGGCCTTCACGTTCGGATCGTCCAGGATGATCTTGAAGGCGGCCGTCACCTTGTCCTGCTTCGCCCCGCCGCCGATGTCGAGGAAGTTCGCCGGCTCGCCGCCGGCCAGCTTGACGAGGTCCATGGTAGTCATCGCCAGCCCGGCCCCGTTGACCATGCAGCCGATGGACCCGTCGAGCTTGATGAAGCTGATGCCTGCCTCGCGTGCCGCGATCTCCGACGGCTCCTCCTCGTTGAGGTCGCGCATCGCTTCGAGGTCGGGATGGCGGGAGAGCGCCGAATCGTCCAGCACGATCTTGGCGTCCAGCGCGAGCAGCCGGCCGTCATCGGTCACCACCAGCGGGTTGACCTCGGCCAGGTCCGCATCGGACTCCATGAAGGCGGCATAGAGCCCGCGCAGGACCGTCGCGAAGTCCTTGCGCAGATCAGCGGGAAGGCCCAGGAAGAAGGCGACGCGCCGGACTTCGTGCTCCTGGAGGCCGATGAGGGGGTGGAGCGGCAGGTTCAGGATCGCATCGGGGTTCGTCTTTGCAGTCTCCTCGATCTCGACGCCACCTTCCGCTGACGCGATGATGGTGATCGCCTTCGAGGCGCGGTCGAGAATGAGCCCGAGGTAGTACTCGCGCGCGATGTCGGCCGCGGGAGCCACGAGCACGGTCTTGACCGCGGTGCCCTTGATGTCGAGACCGATGATCTCGCGCGCCACCTGCTCCGCCTCATCCGGGCTGGACGCCAGCTTCACGCCGCCGGCCTTGCCGCGTCCGCCGACGAGCACCTGCGCCTTGATCACCACCGCGCCGCCGAGGTCGGCCGCAGCCGCACGCGCCTCCTCGGGCGTCGTCGCTGTCTGTCCGGAGAGGAGCGGCACGCCGTGGCGTGCAAGGATCTCCTTCGACCGATATTCCTGGAGCTTCACGCGGTTCTCCTGATGCGAATCTGCGGGCCGGCGTGCTCGGTCGGGCCGAGCCGACCGTGGGCGACCGATTGTAGCGGGACCGTATCGGCGCCCGCGCGTGCCCGCTACGCTGAGCCAATGCGTGTCGTTCCCGAGCGATGAGGTTCCTCGGCGCCCTTCGACAGGTGATGGCCAATCGCTCGCTGCGGAAGCTCGAGCTCGGATGGCTCATGGCGATGGCCGCCGATGGCGCCTATCTCGTGAGCCTGTTGGTATTCGCCTACGAGGTCGGCGGCGTGCTCGCGGCCGGCCTGGTCGCGACGTTCCGATCCCTTCCGGCCGGCCTGCTGACGCCGCTGTCGAGCGCGTTCGCCGACCGCTTCTCACGCGCGCGGGTACTGCTGGTCGTTCACCTCGGACGAGCATCCATGGTCGGAGTCGTCGCCGTCGGAGCCGTGACCGGCTTTCCGCTGCCGATCGTTCTGGGAGCCGTCGTCGTCGAGGGCATTCTGCTGGGTCTCCATCGCGCGACGACGCTGTCGTTGATGCCTGCCCTCGCGCGGGCACCCGAAGAGCTCGTGGCGGGGAACGCGGTCATCAGCCTGGGTGAGGCAGTTGGTGGGATGGTGGGTCCGGTCGTGGCCGGCCTCCTGCTCATGCTGGGCGGACCGAGCCTGGGCCTCGGGGTGGCGGCGATTGCCTACGTCGCAGCCGCGACCATGGTGCTCTCCATGGAGGTGGCGGCCGTCCGCCGTCCGGCAGCGGCGCCCGCGACCGCCTCATCGCGGCTGCGCGAGGCCTTCGGGGGCTTTGGTGCGCTGCGCCGGCATCCATCGGCCGGCCTGGTGATCGGGCTCTTTGGGGCCCAGACCCTTGTCCGCGGCGCCCTCACGGTGCTCATCGTGGTGACGGCGGTGGAGCTCCTCGGCCTTGGGCAGTCGGGCGTCGGCTACCTGACGTCGGCCATCGGGGCCGGCGGCCTCCTCGGGGCGGCGTTCGCGATCACTCTTGTCGCCGGTCGCAGCCTATCGACGCCGTTCGCGGTCTCCCTGGCCCTGTTGGGGGCTGCCCATCCTCCTGCTTGGACTGGCCCCGTTCGGTGTCGTCGCATTCGTGGCTCTGGGCGTGGTGGGTGCCGCGAATGCCGCGCTCGACGTCGCGGGTTTCACCCTGCTCCAGCGGTGCGTGCCCAACGACGTTCGGGGGCGGGTCTTCGGCGCTCTGGAAGGCGTGGCGGCGCTCGGGATCGCGAGCGGAGCCGCGCTTGCCCCGCTGCTCGTCGAGATGGCAGGCATCGGGGGCGCGCTGATGATTACCGGCGCCGTGTTGCCGGTCACGGCCGTCGTGACCTACCCGCTGCTCCGCCGAGCCGACGCCGCCGCGGTCGTCCCGCACCGCGAGGTGGCCCTGCTGCGCCAGATCCCGATGTTCGCCCCGCTGCCGTTGACCATCATCGAGCAGCTGGCGCAGAGCCTCGGGTCAGTCCGCTACGACACCGGCGACCGAATCATCGAGCAGGGCGCGCCGGGCGACGCGTTCTACGTGATAGCGGATGGCACAGTGGAGATCGTTCATGACAGACGTCGCGTGGCGACACTGGGCTCCGGCGACGGGTTCGGTGAGATCGCCCTGCTCACGGATCGGCCGCGGACGGCGAATGTCGTGGCCATCGAGCCGATGGAGGGCTATCGCCTGTCCCGCGATGCCTTCCTTGAGGCCGTGACCGGTAGCTCGCACAGCGTCATCGCCGCCGACGCGTTGATGACGCGGCGCCTGGCCGAGCTGGACCGATGAAAGGACGATCGGGCTAGACTTCACGCGGCACGCCGACGCTTTGATCGGCAGCACGTGGAGATTGACCTTGACCTACAGCGTGACCCTCATACCCGGTGACGGGATCGGGCCGGAGCTGGCTCATGCCACCCGAGGTGTTTTGGAAGCAACCGGCATCGGCTTCGATTGGGACGTTCAGGAGGCCGGGGAGGCGACGATCGCCGCCGAGGGCACGCCCTTGCCGGAGCGTGTCCTCGAGTCCATCCGGCGCAACGGCGTCGCCATCAAGGGACCGATCACCACGCCCGTCGGCTCCGGCTTCCGCTCGGTGAACGTCAGCCTGCGCCAGGCGCTGGAACTGTACGCAAACGTCCGACCGGCGCGCAGCATGAAGGGGGTGACGTCGCGCTACGAGGACATCGATCTCATCATCGTGCGCGAGAATACCGAGGACCTGTACGCCGGCATCGAGCATCGCGTCGGGCCGGATGCGGCCGAGAGCATCAAGATCATCACCCGGGCCGCATCGCAACGGATCGCGCGCTACGCGTTCGAATACGCCGTCAACAACGGTCGTCGCAAGGTGACGGCGGTCCACAAGGCGAACATCATGAAGCTGTCCGACGGCCTCTTCCTCGAGAGCTGCGGCCAGGTGGCGGCCGAGTACGCCGGGCGCGTCGAGTTCGAGGATCGCATTGTCGACAACATGTGCATGCAGCTCGTCCAGAAGCCGGAGCTGTATGACGTGCTCGTGCTTCCCAACCTGTACGGCGACATCGTGTCCGATCTTGCCGCGGGGCTGGTCGGGGGACTTGGGGTGGCCCCGGGCGCGAATATCGGCGAGGCAGCCGCCGTTTTCGAGCCGGTCCACGGCTCCGCGCCCAAGTACGCGGGATTGAACAAGGCCAATCCGACGGCCCTTATTCTCTCGGGCGCGCTCATGCTGCGCCACCTCGGAGAGACCGATGCGGCGAACGCCGTCGAATCCGCCGTTCGCGCAGTGGTGGCCGAGGGCACCACCGTCACCTACGACCTGGGCGGCTCGGCCGGCACCCGCGAGTTCGGCGAGGCGGTTGCCGCCCGCGTTTGAGCGTACAGGGCTAGAATCGGGGAGCCGCTAGTTCCGCGCCGTTCCGCGTCGGGCGGTGCCCCGTGGAGAGAAGTCACGAGTTGATCAACCTGTTCGGCTATCGGGTGTCATGGGCGCAGCTGGCCTGGTTCGGCCACCGCGCGAGCGGCCTCGGCGTGCTCCTCTTCCTGTTCCTCCACATCGTCGAAACCTCGACGGTCCTGTTCGGCCCGGAGGTCTACGACTTCACCCAGACGTTCTACGCGAACCTGCCAGCGAAGGTCGGTGAGGTGCTGCTCATGGCCGCGCTCGTGTACCACTCGCTGAATGGACTGCGCGTGATCGTCATGGATTTCTGGCCGTCCACCACCATCTACTACCGCCCTCTGACCTACGGCGTCATCGCTGCCACGACCATCGCCATGGTCCCGTTGGGGCTCATCATCCTCACGCCCTACCTGCCATGGGGATGAGCCGATGACCACCAGCACAAACCGGCGACCGCGGACGATCTACAGCAACCCCTCGCGCGCCGCTCGTCCGGAGCCGGAGGCATCAGGCCGCGAACGGTTCTGGTGGATCTTCATGCGGCTGTCGGGACTGGCGCTCGTCTTCCTGGCACTCGGCCACATGTTCATCATGCACGTGCTGGTGGTCCTCACCGGTGACCAGATCGACTTCGCCTTCGTCCAGAGCCGATGGGGGACGCCGTTCTGGCGCATCTACGACCTGCTGCTGCTGGTGCTCGCGTTCATGCACGGCGTGAACGGCACGCGCATCGTGATCAGCGACTACGTGGCGCATCGGACGGCGCGCAGCCTGATCATAGGCGTCCTGTTGTTCATCAGCGCGGCGTGGCTGATCCTTGGCATTGCCATCATCGCGCTGTTCGACCCGAGCGCCTCATGACCCTCGCCGCGCGAGGCGGAGTCTCTCCGACTCGCGTGCACGAGATGGATGCCATCGTGGTCGGCGCCGGCGGTGCCGGGCTGTACGCCGCACTCGAGCTGAAGCAGGAGCTGGGACCGACCGCCCGCATCGGCGTCATCAGCAAGCTTTATCCGTCGCGCAGCCACACCGGTGCTGCCCAGGGTGGAGTGTGCGCCGCGCTCGGCAACACCGAGGAGGACCACTGGGAGTGGCACTGGTTCGACACGGTCAAGGGCGGCGACTATCTCGTCGACCAGGACGCGGCCGAGGTCATGTGTCACGATGCGGTCGAGACGATCATCAACCTCGAGCACCTGGGTCTGCCGTTCGACCGCACCGAGGACGGCTTGATCAATCAGCGCCGGTTCGGCGGTCACACGCGCAACTATGGTGAGGGACCGGTTCGGCGCAGCTGCTTCGCCGCCGACCGCACCGGCCACGCCATTCTCCAGACCTTGTTCCAGCAGTGCATTCGTCGGGAGGTCACCTTCTTCGACGAGTACCAGGTCCTGGACCTCGCGCTGCCGGAGGGACCCAATGGGCGCGTGAGTGGCGTGATCGCCATGCAGACCGCGACCTCGGAGCTGCACGCCTTTCGCGCCAAGGCGGTCCTGTTCGCCACCGGCGGCTACGGCAAGATCTTCAAGGTCACGTCGAATGCGCACACCCTCACCGGCGACGGCATGGCCATCCCGTATCGGCGCGGGCTGCCGTTGGAGGACATGGAGTTCTTCCAGTTCCACCCGACCGGCATGTACAAGCTTGGCTTCCTCCTGTCGGAGGCGATGCGTGGCGAGGGCGGGTTTTTGGTGAATGAAACCGGCGAGCGGTTCATGGAGCGCTACGCGCCGACCATGAAGGACCTGGCGTCGCGTGACGTCGTGAGCCGGTCCATTTACCTCGAGATCGCGGAAGGCCGCGGGATCGGCGGTAGCGATTTCGTGCACCTCGACGTCCGCCACCTGGGCGCCGAAGTGCTCAACAAGAAGCTGCCCGATATGAGCGGATTCATCCGCACCTACTTCGGCCTCGAGCCACTGACCGATCTCGTGCCGATCCAGCCGACGGCCCACTACGCCATGGGAGGGGTGCCGACCGACGTCGACGGCCGCGTGCTGCGGGACGCCGCCGGTGCGATCGTCCCCGGCTTCTACGCCGCCGGCGAGGTGGCCTGCGTCAGCGTGCATGGCGCGAACCGCCTGGGGACGAACTCGCTGCTCGACATCCTCGTTTTCGGCCGTCGTGCCGGGAAGCGCATGGCGGCCGATCTTGCGGACCTGCCGGAGCCGGCGGCCGACGCGGAGGCGGAGGCATCGGTCAAGGCCCGCGTTCGTGATCTGCTCGAAGGCACGCAGGGAGAGCGACCGGCCGTCATCCGCGCCGAAGTCCAGGAGACGATGTTCACGAAATGCGGCGTGTACCGCACGGAGCAGCTCCTGACTGAATGTCGCGACGAGGTCGCGGAATTGCGCGAGCGGGCCAGGCACCTTCTCGTCGACGACAAGGGCAGCCGCTACAACACCGATCTCGGTGAAGCGTTCGAACTCAACTTCCTGCTGGACTGCGCCGAGGCCACGGTGGGATCGGCACTTGCGCGCCGCGAGAGCCGCGGTGGGCACGCGCGCGAGGACTTCCCAGAACGCGACGACGCCGACTGGCTGAAGCACACGTTCATTACGCGCGATCCGGCCGGTGGTGACCTCTCACTCACCTACAAGCCGGTGACCATCACGAAATTTGAGCCAAAGGCCAGGACCTACTAGACCGATGATGAACGTTCAGTTGCGCATCCGCCGCTACAACCCCGAGGCCGACGATGCTCCCCACTGGGAGGAGTACGCCGTCCAGGCCGAGCCGACCGATCGCGTGCTCGACCTCCTGCACCAGGTGAAGTGGTACCAGGACGGCACGCTCACCTTCCGACGATCGTGTGCCCACGGCGTGTGCGGATCCGACGCGATGCTCATCAACGGACGCAACCGCCTTGCCTGCGAGTACCTCGTGAAGGACGCCGGGACGAAGATCACGGTCGAGGCCATCCGCGGCATGGACGTCGTGAAGGACCTGCTGGTCGACATGGAGCCGTTCTGGGAATCCTTCAAGCAGACGATGCCGTTCCTGGTCAACGATGAGATTCCCGCCGACGGCAAGGAGCGCCGCCAGTCCCCGGCCGACCGCGAGCGCTACGAGGACACCAGCCGATGCATCCTGTGCGCCGCGTGCACCTCGGCCTGCCCGGTGTTCTGGTCAGACCAGTCGTACGTCGGGCCGGCGGCGATCGTCAATGCGCATCGGTTCATCGTTGACTCGCGCGACACTGCCAAGCAGGAGCGGCTCGAGATCATGGCCGATCCCGATGGCGTGTGGCGCTGTCGCACGGTCTTCAACTGCGTCGAGGCCTGCCCGCGCGACATCAAGATCACTCGCGCCATCCTGGAGGTCACCGGTGAGATCGGCAAAGCAGGCATCCGATGACGGCGGGCGCATGCGACTCCTGATCCACACGGATGGCGCGGCGCGCGGGAACCCCGGTCCGGCGGGTGCCGGAGCCATCCTGCGAGATACGGCCGACGGCTCCGTTCGTGCCGAGATCGCCCAGGGCCTGGGCCACGCGACGAACAACGTTGCCGAGTGGACGGCGGTGCGTCTGGCCCTCGAGGAGGCACTGCGCCTCGGTGCGACGCATGTTGACCTGCGCATGGACTCCGAGCTGGTGGCTCGCCAGATCACCGGCGTGTACCGCGTCAAGCACCCCGATCTCAAGCCGATTCACGCCGCCGTGATGCCGTTGCTGCGCCGCTTCACCGGTTACACCGTGGGCCACGTGCCTCGCGCGCTGAACAAGGAGGCCGATCGCCTTTCCAACGTGGCAATCGATGGCGAGGATGCAGCTGTCTCACGCTTCTAGACTGGCGCTGCTCGCGCTTCTTACCCTCGCCGCCTGCGCCGCTGATCCGGATCCAACCGCGTCGCCGGTCCCGTCTCCGGTGAGCAGCGCCAGACCGACGGTCGACACCACCACGTCACCGCCCTCAGCCCCGACGCCCGCGCAGGAGGCGGGCGGCGCATACCTCGCCATCGGTGACTCGATCACATTTGGTATCGGCGTCCCCAATCCGCGGAGCAACGGGTATGTCGGCCGCCTCTCGGAACGCCTGGCGCGCGGGGAGCCGCAGCTGACGGAGACGCGCGTGTTCGCCGTTCCGGGCGAGACGGCGGTCGGCTTCCTGGAGCGGCGGCTCGACGACGTCGTGACCGCCATCGATGAGCTCGGCCCCCGAGTCGAGCTGGTCACCATCGGCCTCGGAGCCAACGAGCTCCTGCGTATCCGCCGGGACCCGCTGTGTGAGGCCGATCCCTCCAGCGCCGCCTGCACGGCAGCAGCCTCGGATGCCATGACCGATGCCGTCCGCGCGCTGGATGGCGTCGTGGCCGGAGTGCAGGACGCGCTCGCGGATGCCGGTTCGGACGCGCGAATCCTGGTGCTCGCGTACTACAACCCCGACGTCCGGCCGATCGCGACAGCCACGCTGGTCGGCGCCGACGCGATCGTGGCCTGCGATCCGGATGATGCGGCTCCGGGTCTGAACGACCGGATCGCGTGCGTCGCCGAAGATCGCGGCGTCGAACTCGTGGACCTGTACGCGGCGTTTTTCGGTCGCGAGGAAGAGCTGACGCGCATCGGCGACGGCGACGTGCATCCGAACGCCGACGGCTACGAGGTCATTGCCGATGCGATCGCTTCGACCCTCGGGGCGGCGCCGTAGAACGGATGTTCGAATCGGGTAGACTATCGGTCCCTGGAGGCGGCTGGACGGTCGCGGGCGCACCGGTCGAAAGACCGCGCTCGAGGAAAGTCCGAGCTCCATACAGCAGGCTAGCGGGTAACACCCGTCCGCCGTGAGGCGAGGACCAGCGCCACAGTGACGATGTCCGCTCCTTTCGAGGAGCGGAAGTGAAACGGGCAAGCTCTAGCCGGAGCAAGACCGAATAGGGGAGCGCAAGGCGGCCTTCGGGCCGCAGCAGGTTGCTCGCTCAGCTCCCGGGTAGGTCGCATAGATGGATGACCGTCCCCGCTACCGATGCGAATCGGTGTCGGGACAGAACTCGGCTTACAGGCCGCCTCCAGGGACTCAGTCCTCGTCCTCGCGCCAGACCGAGCGAGCTGTGCATGCGTTACAGATGGGTCGAGCCTCGTCCATGGTCCCGAGCGGCAGCGGATGCTCCGAACCGCCGAGCAGGCAGTCGACCTGGACGCCGGGTGGGTCACCGGGAACGATGCTCACATGGCGTACCGAGCAGCGGCGGATCCGACCGGATCGCGGGATCGGTCGGCGCTTTTCGCCCCTCTCGATTGGGTTCACCGCCATGTGGTTGCCTCTGTGGTGCCTCGCATGCTCTCTCAGCGCCTCAGACTACCGGGCGTGGCGTGCGGTCAACAATGGCGCGTTCGTACCATGCCTTGACGCCCAGGGACGCGTCGCGGCTTGACCGGCTCGCGCGCTAGACTCACGCGGTCGCCTCATGGCGACGGCAGCACTGAGGAGGGGTCGTGTTCGGACGACGCAAGCGCGAGGAGGCGGCGGCTGCAGATGCAGCGCGCGAGGAGGATCGACGCGTCCTCTTCTCGAAGCTGGCCGAACGACCCGAGCACGTCTGCCCGTTTCTTGGGCTGGCCGGGGAGCGCAGCGAGTACATCGAGGGCATCAGCGATGAGCACCGATGCTTTGCCTTTGGGGACCCCGCGCCGATCTCGGCCGAGCAGCAGACACGCGTCTGCCAGGAACGCGGCTACGGCAACTGCCCCCGATATCTCCGCGGCGTGCTCGTCATACCGACCGAGGAACTCGAGGCCCTGCGCCAGCGCCGAGCCCCGCTCCCCGAGCCCGTTGCACCGCCCCCCGTGGCTGACTCCGCGGGTCGACGCCGCCCGCCGGCAATCCTGCTTCTCGGGCTTCTCGTGCTGCTACTGGCCGGAGGCGCCGGCGCGTTTCTGATGCTCGGGCAGGAGCCCCCGGTGGCAGAGGCCACCCCATCGCCGACGCCGACCGTCGCACCGACGGTCGCACCGACGGACGTTCCGAGCCCGGTGCCGTCATCGAGCGTGACGGCCGAGCCGAGCCCGACGCTGGAGCCGTCACCCACCATCCCGCTGAACGCCATCACCCGCGAAGAGATCGCCAGCCTGCTGGCCGACTCACTTGACCTTGCACCGGCGAACGACGACTACTACGCCGATGACGACGACAGCCCGTTCGAGGACGACATCAACCGGTTGGCGGAGGCCGACCTCACCTTCGGCTGTGGCACCACCAGATTCTGCCCGGAGGCGTTCGTCACCCGCGCCCAACTGGCCGCCTTCGTGGCACGCGCGCTGAGCCTGCCGCCCGCAACGCAGGACTACTTCACCGACGATGATGGCAACCTCCACGAGGACAACATCAACCGCATCGCCGAGGCGGAGATTACCGAGGGTTGCGCCCCCGATCTGTATTGCCCCGACGACACCGTCACCCGCGTCGAAGAAGAGCTGTCCCGCATCCTCGAGGCATCGCCCAGCCCCTGAGCTCTGCGATTGGGGACTCCTGTGCGCTGCGCACGCATCGACGCATCCTTCTCCACCGAGTCTCAGGGATTGCGCTCAGCGCACGGATTTGGGCTGTTCCGCTTCGACGAGGCCCGCGAGGTGATGATCCTGTGCACCAGGCGCAGAGACCGTCGGAGGAACGCGTCGCTCCGCGCTTGCCTCGCTTCAACCGTGCGCTGAGCGCAAGAACCGCGCGCACGCACCCCGCGACTGCGCCCGAGCTCCGTCGATGCACCGCAGGAAAACCTTGACGCGTTGAGTTTGCCCTGTATAGTGGCGCCCTGTGGTTCCAAATGGGGCCAAGTGGGGAGTAGTGGTGAACAACAGGCATGGAGCGAGCCTCATTCCTGACCGGAGAGTTCCGGCATGCGCTGGACGACCGGGGCCGCGTGGCGGTGCCGGTCCGGTTTCGGTCGCGCATGGCGCAGGGAGCGACGCTCGCCCGCTGGCTGGATGGCTGCCTGGCGATCTTTCCGGCCGATACCTGGGAAGCGCTGGCGACCAGGATCCAGAGCCTGCCGACGACAAACGCGGCCGCGCGACAGTTCGGCCGTTTCATGAGTTCGGGGGCGGTGGAGCTGGAGCTCGACCGCCAGGGGCGCGTTCTCGTCCCGAGCTACCTACGCGAGTACGCCGGCCTGACCGAGAGCGAGGTGGTCGTGGTTGGCGCGTTGAACCGGCTCGAGATCTGGGCTCCGACACGGTGGCAGCCGTATCGGTCGCAGATCGAGGACGAGCCGGAGGCGCTCGCCGAACACCTCGCCGACCTGGGCATCTGACTGTGCCCAGGCCATTGATGAGTCTCCGGGCCGCTCGGCCCGCCGTCCGACACACGAGGTGCAACGCCGCATGGGAGAAGGGCACCTGCCGGTCCTGGTCGACGAGGTTCTCTCCTCGCTGGCCATCGGCTCCGGCAGCTCCGTGGCGGATTGCACGGTCGGCGGTGGTGGGCACGCCGAGCGGCTCCTGGAGACCACGTCTCCGGATGGCCGCCTGCTTGGCATCGATGCCGATCGGGCGGCCATCGCGGAGGCGAAACGCGTTCTTGCGCCGTTTGGCGACCGCGTCGTCCTGCGTCAGGCCAACTTCGAGGCGATCTATGACACCGCGATGGACGCGGCCATCGTTCCTCTCGACGCCGTCCTCTTCGACCTGGGCCTCAGCAGCTATCAGCTCGTTGATGCCACCCGGGGATTCAGCTTCGCGGCCGATGCGCCGCCGGACATGAGATTCGATGAAACGAGTGGTCTTTCGGCTCTTGAGCTCATCGAGCGCTCCTCGGAGCGAGAGCTCGCCGGAATCCTCGCGACGTTTGGTGAAGAGCGCCGTGCAGGCCGCATCGCGAAGGCGATCGTGGCGGCGCGTGCGCAGGACCGGATTGTGACCGCCGCTGACCTCGCCGCGGTCGTTGCCGCGGCAGCACCAGGGCGCCCCGGCGGGGCCGATGCTGGACGGATTCATCCCGCGACCCGCACCTTCCAGGCGCTGCGCATCGCGGTCAACCGGGAGGTCGAGGTGCTCTCCGCCGGACTGGCCGGGGCGCTCGCCTCGCTCCGTCCGGGCGGACGCATGGCCGTCATCAGCTACCACAGCATCGAGGATCGGATCGTCAAGCGCTTCATCGTGCGCGAGAGTCGCGACTGCATCGAGGATCCGCTGCCGCCGGCATGTACCTGCGGCCACCGCGCGCAACTTCGCGCGGTCACGAAGGGTGTCATCACCGCCGGTGCCGACGAGGTCCGGGACAACCGTCGAGCGCGCAGCGCAAAGCTGCGCGTCGCCGAGAAGCTCGCATGAGGACGCGAGCCCAGCAGGAGGGTCGAGCGATGAGCAAGGGACGTTCCCGTCACCAATCCAGCCGACGCCGGATGTATTCGGCTCGGCAGCGGGATTTGCGCGAGCGCCGCACGCACGCCGCGAGCGAAGAACAGCATTGGCTCAGCGATCAGGTGGCGGCCATTGAGATCGAGGAGAGCCTGGACTTCGAAGCACCGACGAGCTTCGGAATCTCGGCACGCCGCCGAGCGACCGCGGCCTAGATGGCCGTCATCGGCGCCCGCCCGGCCACCGGCCCCTGGTTCATTCCAGGGCGTGGACGCCCGCGTCCTCGCACCCGCCCGCAGCCCGCCCGTCGTGGGCGTCATCGCGGCGTCGTTCGCCGCGCCGAATCGCGCATCGATGTGCGCCCGCTACTGGTGGCCATCGTGGTCGCCGCGGGGCTGGCTCTCTTCTACCTGAGCCAGTCGACCGGTGTCGCGGCCCAGGGATACGAGATCGATACGCTTGCCGCGACGCTCGCCGAACGCCGAGCCAGCCAGCAACAGCTCATCCTGGCCATCGGCCAGGCGCGATCGCCGGCCGAGATCACGGAGCGCGCCAGGACCGAGCTGCGGCTGGTGCCGCTCGAGGATGGCGCGGTGACCTATGCGCCCTCCGTCAGTAAATCCAACGATTGACGTAGATCCCGCGACCGATGGCGGTCGCATGCACCGGAGACCCTCATGCTCGCCAGGACCGACAGTCGTGCCCGCGCACTGGTCCTCTTGATTCTCGTCGCCTTCGCCGCGTCGGCGATCGGCGCTCGGTTGGTCTGGTGGCAGGTGGTGCAGCAGCCCTGGCTTGCCGAGATGGCGCTCAACCAGCTGGCGCACCACGAGGAGCTTCCGGCCGAGCGCGGTGAGATCACCGACGCGAACGGCGAGCTCCTCGCGACCTCGGTCGAGCTGCAGTCGATCTTCGCGACGCCACCCAGCGTTAACGATCCCCTCATGGCCTCGATCATCCTCGCATCGATCCTCGATATGCCCCCTGACGAGGTGCGCGAACGGCTCGAGAGCGAATCGCCCTGGGTCTGGCTCCGTCGTCGGGTCTCGCCGGAGGTCGCTCAGCGCGTCCGCGAGCTCGACCTCCGTGGCATCGGCATGCTGCCGGAGACAAAGCGGGTCTACCCGGTCACCGGCGTGGCCAACCAAACCACGATCGCCGCCCATGTGCTCGGCTTCGTCGACGTCGACGGCCGCGGCCAATTTGGCGTCGAGGGGCACGAGAACGGTCTGCTGGCGGGTTCTCCGGGCAAGGTGACAGCGCAGCGCGACGTGATCGGCCGCCAGATCGCCGATTCCGCGACCCTCCTCACCGAGCCATCGGACGGTGCTGATCTGCGCCTCACCATCGATGCCGGCGTCCAGAACCTGCTCGAGGAGCAGATCTGGGCGACATATCGGAAGAACGGAGCCGCCGGCGCGACGGGGATGATCATGAACGCGGAGACGGGTGCCATCCTCGGCATGGCCAGCTATCCGTCATATGACGCCAACCAGTTCGCGACGACCAATGGCGAGCTCTTCTCCAATCCGGCGGTGGCGCGCCAATATGAGCCGGGATCGGTCATGAAGGCCTTCACTATCGCTGCGGCGCTTGACGCCGACGCGATCACGACGCGCGACACGTTCGTGGACGACAACAACCTGCGCCTTCGTGGCTCCCGAATCCAGAACGCGGATCGCTACGACTTCCCGTTCGGTCACGGCCCCATCACCGCGGCCGACGTCCTGGCGCTCTCGAACAACGTAGGGGCAGCGCTGGTCGGCCTCGAACTCGGCCCCCCCGAACTGTACGAGGCGTTCCGACGCTTCGGGTTCGGCTCGCCCACCGGCATCGAGCTGACCGGTGAAGCGAGTGGCGTGGTGTGGGATCCCGACGGCCCGAACGCGTCCGGCGAGCTCACGGCGGCCCAGAATGCCTTCGGACAGGGACTCAGCGTCACCGCGGTCCAGCTCATGGCCGGGTACGCCGCCTTCGCCAACGGCGGCATGCTCATGACCCCGCACGTCGTCGAGGGCTGGACCGATACGGACGGCGAATACCACGCCACCCAACAGCCTCCGGGCGAGCGGATCATGCGCGCCGAGACCGCGGACACGATGGTCGACCTGCTGGTCAATGGCATCGACAACGGCATCGCAAAGGGAGCGCAGGTCGCGGGGTACACCGTCGCGGGCAAGACCGGGACCGCGCAGATTGCCGGACCGGTCCAGGTCAAGAACGTCGACGGCGAGACCGTCGAGCGGTGGCAGTACATTCCCGGCTGGGTCGATTCGAGCTACATCGGCTTTCTCCCGACCGGCGACACGAAGCTCGTCACCGTCATCCTCATCCATCGCCCGGCCGGCGCCGGCGGACGGCAGATGCCGGAGCGTCCGGAGACGGTATACGCGCAGCTCATGCGTGATGTGGTCGATTATCTCGCCATCGCGCCCGACCGGCCGATCGAACCGGTCGCGCAGCCATGACGCTGGTAGACTGCCCGACAGCCCGCAGCGTGGTCCGTGTGCCTCCCACGATCCGTCTCGACGACCTGCTGGCCGCCACTGGCGGCCGCCTCAAGGGGCCGGCATCGGTCACGTCCATCGCCGGCGCTTCCGTCGACTCCCGTCGCGTGACTCCCGGCTCGATCTACGTCGCCCTCCGCGGCGAACGGACCGATGGGCACCACTTCGTGACCGATGCGCTGCGCGCCGGGGCCGTTGCCGCGCTCGTCGATCGCCCGGTCGAACTTCCCGCCGACCTTCACGCGCCCGTGGTGATCGTCTCGGATGCACTGCGGGCGCTCGGCGATCTCGCCGCGTGGTGGAGGTCGCGTCACGCGGTCCGGGTCGTCGGTGTCACCGGCTCGACCGGGAAGACGATCGCGAAGGAGATCACGGCCGATCTCCTCTCGCGGAGCCTGCGGACGCTCCGCAACGAGGGCAACCTGAACTCCGAAACCGGCCTCCCGGTGACCCTGCTACGACTGGATGCGTCGCACGAGGCGGCGGTGCTTGAGATGAGCATGTACACCACGGGCGAGATCGCGCGGCTGGCCGAGATCGCCAGGCCCGAGGTTGGGATCGTGCTCAGCGTTCATCCCGCGCATCTCGAGCGAGCCGGCAGCATCGATCGCATCGCGCAGGCCAAGGGGGAGCTGCCTGCGGCCCTTCCCGCTGATGGCCTGGCCATCCTCAACGCCGATGACCATCGCGTCCTCGCCATGCACAGTCTCACGCCGGCGACGGTCCGCACCTTCGGCCTCGCGGCGAACGCCGACGTGCGCGCCGACGAGGTCGTGAGCAACGGCCTGGCCGGCACCGTCTTCATGATTCGCGCCCCATGGGGCGAGCGACGCGTTCGCAGCGCAACGCCTGGCCGGCACCTGGTCCCGCACGCGCTGGCCGCCGCCACAGCCGCCGAGCACCTCGGCGTGCCATTCGACGAGGTTGAGGGCGGGCTCGCCGCAGGAAGCCGCGCAGCGCACCGCATGCAGGTCGAGACGGCCGCCTCGGGCGCAACCTTGGTGGATGACACGTACAACGCCTCGCCGATCAGCATGCGCGCGGCGCTCGACTTCCTGGCCGAGACGCCGATCACCTCCGGGCGCCGGCGCCTGGCCGTGCTGGGCGACATGCTCGAGCTCGGGCCGGACGAGGCGCGGCTGCATCACGAGATCGGGGAGCACGCCGCTCGTTCGGCCGATCTGATCGTGGCGGTGGGAGCTCGTGGTCGCTGGATCGCGGAAGGAGCGCGCGCTGCGGGCGCGACAAGGGTCGTCCAGGCCGATGACGCGGATGAGGCAGCATCGGTCCTCGAGCGCGAGGCGGCGACCGGTCCTGGCGATCTCGTGCTGCTCAAGGCGTCGCGCGGCATGGGCCTCGATCGGGCGGTCGACCTCTTACGGGGGGTCAATTCATGAGCCTGGTCCAGATCGTCATCGCGTTGCTGCTGGCCTTCATCGGCATGGTGCTCCTGGCGCCCATCTACATCAGCCTGCTGGGACGCCTGGGCTTTGGGAAGAGGATCCGCGCGGACGGCCCCGAGGCGCACTTCCGGAAGGCCGGCACGCCGACCATGGGTGGCACGCTGATGATTGGCGTGGTGCTGTTCCTGGCCATGGCGCTGCGAATCGAGGACGCCGCCACGCTGACGCCGATGCTGACCCTCATGGGCGTCGGCATCCTTGGCGCGATCGACGATTTCGTGAACGTGCGGACCGGGATCGGCATGCGAGGACGCTGGAAGCTGGTGTGGCAGACGGCGGTGGCAATCCTGGCTGCCTTCTACATCCAGCGCCACTTCAACATCACCGGCATCAACGTCCCGGGCCTGGGCGAGATCGTTATCGGCCCGTTGCTGTTCGTGATCTTTGTGGCCTTCGTCATCGTCGGCACCAGCAACGCCGTCAATCTGACCGATGGGCTTGACGGCCTGGCCGGTGGCGTCCTGATCTTCAGCTTCGTGGCGTACCTGCTCATCAGCCTCGTGGCGATCGATGGCGTGAAGCTGGCGCAGCCGAATGTCGCCATCTTCTGCGCGCTCGTCATCGGCGCACTGGTGGGCTTCCTGTGGTTCAACGTCCATCCCGCCCAGATCATCATGGGCGACTCGGGCGCGCTGAGCCTGGGGGCGACCCTGGCGGTGGTCGCCACCGTGAACGGCCAGCTGCCGCTGCTGGCCGTCGTCGGCATCGTCTTCTTCGCGGTGATCATGAGCGTGGTGCTCCAGGTGGCCAGCTTCCGGCTCTTCGGGCGACGCATCTTCCGGATCGCGCCGCTCCACCATCACTTCGAGCTCATCGGCTGGGCCGAAGAGAAGATCACGATTCGCTTCTGGATCGTGGCCGCGCTGGCCGGACTGCTGGGCTTCAGCATCTTCCTCGGCAGCGTGAACGGCATCTAGATGGACCGATGATGACCGCGTCGTCCGCCCCCGTCCGATCTGCCGCCGACCTTCGTGGCCGCCGCGTCGTCGTGCTGGGGCTGGCCCGATCCGGGGTCGCGGCCTGCCGCTTCCTGGCCGATGCCGGCGCCGTCGTGGTCGCCTACGATCGAAGGCCGGCCGCCGACCTGTCCAGCGCGGTCGCGGCCCTCGGTGCGCGGCCCATTCGTCTCGCGCTCGGCGTCACCGAGACCGCAGCCACGGCCCTGCTCGAGCACGCCGACCTGCTCGTGACCAGCCCGTCGATCTCGGCGCGCTTCGTGACCACTGACGCCTGGTTGCGCGACGCTCTGCTGGCCGCCGAGGATCGCGGAGCCGAGCTGATCAGCGAGGTCGAGCTCTTTCTGCGACTCACGCGCGCGCGGGTCCTGGGCGTGACCGGTACCAAGGGCAAGACGACCACGGCATCGCTCGTGGCCGCGATGCTGGCCGCCGGGGACGTCGAGCACGTATTGGGTGGCAACATCGGCACGCCGCTTGTGGAGCGCGCCCTCGATCTCGGCTCGGACGATTGGGCCGTGCTCGAGCTGTCAGAACTCCAGTTGCCCACCATCGGCCGCGGCGCCGACGTGGCGCTGTACACCAACATCGGCGAGGATCACCTCGACCGTCACGGCAGCGTCGAGGCCTACCGCTCGGTGAAGGCCATCCTGGCTGAGCTGAGCGCGCCGAGCGGCCGGGTGGTCCTGAACCATGACGATCCCGGCTGCCTCGATCTCGGCACGCGGCTATCGCCCGCGAGCGTGGCATGGTACGGGGTCGCTTGCCCGGATCGGAGTCGGGTCGAGGCCTGGATCGACGCGGACGGCTGGCTGCGCGTGGCGGGGGAGCGGCTGCTGCCCGCCGGTGACGTGCCACTTCCCGGCCGCCACATGCTGTCCAATGTCCTGGGAGCATCGCTCGCCGCGCACCTGGTGGGCGTTCCGGCTGCTGTCGTGGCTGACGCGATCCGAGGGTTCGGCGGCGTTCCGCATCGGCTGGAGCTGGTCGCGGAGCGCAACGGCGTGCGGTGGATCAATGACTCGCAGGCCACGATCCCGATGGCCGCCATCGCGGCACTCGAGGCCTTCGACGCGCCGATCGTGCTCATCTGCGGTGGGAGCCACAAGGGGCTCACGTACGACGCCTTCGCCGATGCGATCGCGCGTCGCGCCCGGGCGGCCGTCTTGATCGGCGAGACGGCCGATGAGCTCGAGCGGCTCATCGCTGGCCGCGTGCCGGTCGAGCGCGCCGGGACGCTGGACGAGGCCGTGGTCAACGCCGCGCGGCTCGCGCGTCCGGGGGACGTGGCGCTCATGGCGCCGGCGGCGGCGAGCTTCGACATGTTCACCGACTACGCCGCGCGCGGCGATGCCTTCCGGGCGGCGGTCGCGGCCCTGGGAGGAGGCGCGTGACGGCGGCGGCAGCCACGGCATCCACCGCGCGACGAGCCCCCGCTCGCGGCGGCGTGCGCCGCGAGCGTCACGAGCCGGCCTTCGGGCTGCTGCTGGCCGCGATGGCGCTGACCGCGATCGGTATCGTGATGGTCTACTCGGCGTCGAGCGTTCGGTCGTACTTCAGCAGCGCCGACCCGGCCGCGCAGGGAATGGAGCAGCTGGTGTGGGCCGGACTCGGGATCACCGGCCTGGTGGTGGCCATGCGCCTCGACTTCCGCCACCTGCGCTACCTGGCCATCCCGTTCTACGTGATCACGCTCTTGCTGCTTGTCGCCGTCCTCATCCCGGGCATCGGCTCGGAGATCAATGGCTCGCGGCGCTGGATCGTGATCCCGGGCGTCGGCTCCCTCCAGCCAGCCGAGTTCGCGAAGCTGGGCGTCGTGCTGTATCTCGCCCACTGGCTGGATCGGCGCGGACACGCAGCGCGCTCCTTCTGGAACGGCCTGGTGCCCTTCTGCATGCTGGTTGTGCCGGGCTTCCTCCTCATCGCGATGGAGCCGGACCTCGGCACGGCCGGCGTGTACGCCATCATCGCTGTCGGAATCTTCTTCATGGCCGGCGCCAACCTGTTGTATCTCGGCGCCATCGGCGCGGCAGTCCTGGGGACCGCCTGGCTGATGATCAGCGCCACGAGCTACCAGATGGCGCGCGTGCAGACCTTCCTCGATCCGTTCCGCGATCCGCTTGGAACCGGCTACAACACCATCCAGGCGCTCCTGGCGCTGGCCCTGGGCGGCATCACCGGGCTGGGGCTCGGCGAGAGCCGTCAGAAGTTCCTGTATCTGCCGGCGCCGTCGACCGACTTCATCTTCGCCATCATCGGCGAGGAGTGGGGCCTGGTCGGGACGCTGACGGTGGTGGCCCTGTTCGCGGTGATCGCGTACCAGGGGTACCGGATCGCAATCACGGCGCCGGACACGTTCTCCGGCCTGGTCGCCGGCGGGATCACGACGTGGCTGGTGGCGCAGGCCTTCATCAACATCATGGTGGTCACCGCGCTCATGCCGGTGACCGGCATCCCACTTCCATTCATCAGTGCCGGCGGCTCGGCGCTGACCATCAACCTGGCGGCGATCGGCATTCTGCTGTCGATCAGTCGCGAGACCACCCAGACGGGATCCCTGCGTGATGCGGTATTCGGTGTCGGGCGGCGGAACCGGCGGGCACATCTACCCCGCGCTGGCCGTCGCACGAGCCCTGCGCGACGAACGTCCAGGCGCTGAGCTCGACTACATCGGCGGTGTCCGTGGCTTCGAGCGCAGGCTCGTGGCCAGTCACTCGATGCGCGGCGAGCTTCCGTATCACGAACTCGTCGTGCGGTCGCTGCGATCCGCCGGCCTGTCGGCGCACACCGTCGCTGACCCCGCGCGCCTGGTCGCATCCGTGCCGCAGGCATGGTGGCTGCTGGGCCGCCTCCAACCGGCGGCACTCTTCACCACCGGCGGCTACCTTGCCCTGCCACTCGTCCTGGCGGCGCGCGCCCGCGGCATCCCGACGCTGGTGTGGGAGGGAAACGTCCTGCCCGGCCGCGCCACGCGCGCAATTGGTCGCTTCGCCACCCGCGTCGCGGTCAGCTTCCCCCCGACGCTCGACGCATTCAGCGGGAAGGGCTTCGTGTCCGGGACGCCGATCCGCTCGTTCCTCGGGATCGACCGGGCCGCTGCCCGGCATGCCTTTGGCCTTGATCGGGGTGACCGTCTGCTCCTCGTGTTCGGTGGCTCACAGGCGGTGGCGCGCATGAACACTGCCTTGACCGATGCGCTGCCGTGCCTTCTGCCGGACTGGCACGTCCTCCACCTCGCCGGAGGCGCCGGCATGGCCGAGGCCGGGGCCGCGCGCCAGGCGTTGCCTCCCGCCATCCGCTCGCGCTACACGGCCGAGCCATTCCTCACCGACCGCATGGCAGATGCGTTGGTGGCAGCCGACCTGGTCGTGGGTCGCGCCGGCTCGTCGACCTGTGCCGAGCTGACGGCCGTGGGGGTCCCCTCGATTCTCGTCCCGTATCCGTTCGCCGGCGCCCATCAGCGCTACAACGCTCACTACCTGGCCGACGAGGGCGCGGCCATCGTGGTGTCCGATGAGGATTTCACGACGGATCGGCTGGTCGCCGAGGTCCTGGGCCTTGGCGACGACGCGCGCCGAGGCGCCATGGCCGATGCCGCTCGACGCCTCGGCCGCCCCGATGCTGCTCGCGTGTTGGCGAGCGAGCTGATCGCGCTCGCCGAGAGGAGCACGTCGTGAGCGCGGTCACGACCGCCGATGGCCTTGTCCGGCTTGACGGAGCGGCCGCGGCAGCGGGCATCGCCATGGATCGCGATGTCGCGCTGAGTGGCCTCACCACCCTGCGCGTCGGCGGTCCGGCCGATCGGTTGGCCACCGCGGAAACCGTCGATCAGCTCGTGGCGCTGCTGCGCATGGCGGCCGAGGCGGACGTGCCGGCCTTCGTCCTCGGCAAGGGCAGCGATGTCGTCGTCGCGGATGCCGGGATGCGCGGCCTCGTGATTCGCGCTCGCGCGGACGCGGTCGAGATCGACGGCACGGAGTTGCATGCCGAGGCCGGCGCCTCGATGGCCGCGCTCGCCAAGCGATGCGCCCGAGATGGACTCGCCGGCTTCGACTGGGGCATCAGCATTCCCGGCTCCCTGGGCGGCGCGATCTGGGCCAACGCGGGGGCTCACGGCGGCGAGATGGCCGACGTGGTGCGCACCGTCGATGTCTTCGATGCTCGCAGTGGCGAGCGTCGCACCCTGGAGCAAGATGCCTGTGCCTTCGCGTATCGTGATTCCCGGTTCAAGCACGGCCGCGAAGTCGTCCTCGGCGGCATGCTGCAACTCGAGCGCGGTGAGCGTGGGGCCATTGCCGAGCTCGTGGACGGGCACCAGCAGCACAGACGTGCGACGCAGCCACTGGCCGATCAGAACGCGGGCAGCGTCTTTCGAAACCCGCCTGGCGATCACGCCGGACGGCTCATCGAGGACGCCGGCCTCAAGGGCCATCGCATCGGATCGGCGCGGGTGAGCGAGCTGCACGCGAACTTCATCGTCACCGATCGCGGAGACGCGCGCGGCGCGGACGTCCGGGCGCTTGGTGATCACGTTCGAGCGGTCGTGTCCGAACGGTTCAGCGTGGACCTGCGCTACGAGATTGAGTTCGTCGGCGCGTGGCCGGAAGGGGCGTCATGACCGGTCGCAGGCTGCGCATCGGCATCTTTGCCGGCGGCCGCTCCGCGGAGCACGAGGTCAGCATCGCGTCGGCCGAGGCCGTCCTGCGCGCCATCGACCGGGATCGGTTCGAGCCATCCATCGTCTACATCGACCGCGAGGGCCGCTGGCGGCTGCCCACGGCCGAGGCTCCGCGCCTCGGTGCGGGCGAGTCGCTTGCCCGGCTGCTGGGAGCCGCAACGCCCGCCGAGGAGGTGGTCCGGCTGCGTGAGCACGATGACCACGCGCCAGCATCGCTCGGTGACCAGGGGGCACTGGCGGCCCGGTCGGCGGTGCGGTCCCTTGGCGACGCCATCGATGTCGCTTTCCTGGCCGTGCACGGACCGTACGGCGAGGACGGAACGCTCCAGGGCTTCCTCGAGCTGGCGGGCATCCCGTACAGCGGCGCCGGCGTGCTGGCGAGCGCCGTGGCCATGGACAAGGTCGTCTTCAAGGACCTCATGCGCGGGCATGGCCTGCCGGTGGTCGACCACGCCTGGTTCCGGCGGTCCGCGTGGACGCGTGAGCCGGAGCACGTGGTGCGCGAGGTGGCGGAGACGATTGGCCCACGCTCGATCGTGAAGCCGGCGCGCCTCGGCAGCAGTGTCGGCATGAGCCTGGTTGATGACCTCTACGCCCTGCCGGCCGCACTCGACCAGGCCTTCGGCCATGACAGCAAGGTGATCGTCGAGTCGTACGTGGAGGGGGCGCGGGAGCTCGAGTGCGGTGTCCTGGGTAACGATGATCCGATCGTCTTCGAGCCGGGCGAAGTGCGATCGACACACGCCTTTTACGACTACGAGGCCAAGTACGTCGAGGGGCTGGCGACGGTGGAAGCGCGGGCCGATATCGACTCCGACCTCGCGGTCCAGCTCAAGGAGTTGGCGCTGGCCGCGTACCGGGCGGTGGACGCCGCCGGACTGGCACGGGTCGACTTCCTCGTCACGCCCGACCAGGCGTTCATCAGCGAGATGAACACGTTGCCGGGCTTCACGGCCACCAGCATGTATCCCAAGCAGGCAGAGCTCGCCGGACTCTCGTTCACGGAGCTGATCTCACGCCTGATCGAGCTCGCCCAGGAGCGTGACCGATGAAGCTGAAAGCACAACCTCCGCGGCCACAGCGGGTCACGCGCGCCGCTGCGACCGCCCGGCGCCGCCCGGGGTCGCGCCCTCGCGGTCGCGGCGCGAGACGTCCGACCGTCTCGCTCCAGCGACGCCTGTCGGGCCGCATGCCGTCGATCCGACGGGCGATTGCGGCGCTCGGGGCCATTGCGGCGGCGCTCGCGCTGGTCGCACTGCTCAACGGGCCATGGATGCGCGTGAGCGAGGTGGCGTGGGCCGGCGATCATTTCACCGATGCCAACGATCTCGAGGACCTCCTCGTGCAACAGCGAGGGCTCAGCGTGCTGGCCGTGGATACGGCCGCGCTGCGTGACCGCGTGGAGAGCATTCCAGCGGTGGCCAGCGCGGAGGTCACCGCCAGCCTGACCGGACACGTGCACGCGTCGGTCGTCGAGCGCGAGGTGGCGTTCGTGTGGCGCACGACCTCGGCACGCCTCCTCGGCTCCTCGGACGGGACGATCTTCGCGGCCCTGGGTCGTGACGAGGAGATTCCAGCGAACCTCCGCGCGACGCCCCTGATCAGCGATGAACGGTACGTTGCGCGGGTCATCACCGTCGGCGATCAGCTGCCGACGGGGTTGCTCGATGCCGCGATGCGAATCATGGCTGTCGATCCGGCTGCCCTCGGTTCGGACGCTGGCCAGCTGAACGTCATGATCGACGACGAGTTCGGCTTTCGTCTGACCGCCGACGATCCTGGCTGGGAGCTGGCGCTCGGCGTGTACGGCATCGATCCACGTGAGACCACGGCCGAAGCGATCACGCGACTCGAGCGCCAGGTGACTGCGGTTCGCACGCTGTTCGCAGCGGAATCCGAGGGTGAGATCGGATGGGTGGATGTCCGCAACCCCGGGAAGGTATATTTCCGTGCCAAGGGGTGACGCGCGCGCCGGGACGCGGAGCCTCGCTTGGCGAGACACTCGTTTCGGAATTCGTCCACATGTGGCTTCCTCTTGTCGGCCTTGCGCTCGGAATCGCGCTCGGGCTGGTGCTCAATGTCAACGTGAGCCCCGACCTGGCGCGCTATACGGCGGTGGCCATCCTGGCCGGGCTGGACTCGGTACTCGGCGCGATTCGGGCCGAGCTCGACGCGCATTACGACAACCGGATCTTCCTGAGTGGATTCATCACCAATGCGCTCGTGGCGGTCGCGCTGACCTTTGTCGGCGATCGGCTGGGAATCGACCTGTACCTGGTTGCTCTCTTTGCCTTCGGCCTGCGCATCTTCCAGAACGTCGCGCTCATCCGGCGCCACTTCCTGTAGGCTCGGACGGCAGATCTGGCGCGCTCGGTCGAGCGCGGCCCTAAGCAGGAGAGAGATTGGAACGCGAAGCGGTCCTTGTCGGCATTGACGCGGGGACGACGAAGGTCACGACCTTGATCGGCGAGGTCGGGCGAACCGGTGACGTGAACGTTATCGGTTATGGCATTGCGCCCTCAGCCGGCATAAAGAAGGGAATGGTCGCGAATATCGACCAGACCGTGAACTCGATCGCCTCGAGTGTCGAGAAGGCCGAGCGCCTGAGCGGCTACAAGATCAGCTCGGCGTTCGTCAGCGTGGGCGGCAGCCACATCAGCAGCCAGAACTCGCGGGGCGTGGTGGCCGTCTCCGGGCACAAGCGCGAGGTGAGCCGCGAGGATGTGGCGCGTGCCACCGAGGCCGCCAAGGCGGTCCAGGTGCCGTCAAACCGCGAGATCCTGCATGTCGTGGCGCGGGGCTACATCGTGGACGGCCAGGAAGGGATCAAGGATCCGCTCGGCATGAGCGCGGTGCGGCTCGAGGTCGAGACGCACATCGTGGCTGGCGCCGCGACATCGGTCCAGAACCTGTCCAAGTGCGTCACCAGCTCGAGCGTTCAGATCGACGAGATGGTGATCAGCTCGCTGGCAGCCGCCGAAGCCACCCTGACCGATACCGAGAAGGAGCTAGGCGTGCTCGTGGCCGATATCGGCGGCGGCACGACCGATATCGCGATCTTCGTCGACGGCGCGGCCTATCACACCGCTGTCCTGCCGGTGGGTGGGATCAATGTCACCAACGATGTCGCCATCGGCCTGCGCACGTCGCTCAACCTGGCCGAGGAGATCAAGATCAAGCACGGCACGGCCAACATGGTCGAGGTCGAGCCGGAGGAACTGCTCAATGTCGCAGTCCTGGGCGAGTCCGGTGGGCAGACCATTCAGCGCCGCAGGCTGTGCGAGATCATCGAGGCGCGCATGGGCGAGATCTTCAGCCTCATTCGCGAAGAGGTGAAGCGTTCCGGGCATGCCGGCATGCTTCCGGCCGGCGCGGTCCTGACCGGCGGCGGTGCTCGCCTGGCGGGCGTCGAGGTGTTGGCGCGCGAGACGCTTGATATGCCCGTACGCGTCGGCTCGCCGCAGGGCGCTGGCGGGCTGATGGACCAGATCGGCAATCCCGCCTTCTCGACCTCGATCGGTCTGCTCCTGTGGGGCGCCCACCATATTGGCGAGGAGCCGATCGGGTACGGCGGCAGCAATGGCGTCAACCCGCTGTCGCGCATCGGCGAGTGGATCCGCAACCTCTTCCCGGGCTGATCGCCTGACGTTCCCACCAGCCGACGCTGCCAATCGCCCGGATGCTGGGTACGTTTCCAGTTCGCTGGGCACGACTCTGCCAGATCAGCCGTTCTACCCGCCCATCGGGTAGACGGACGCGTACGTGCCGTCCGAGCGCGAAATCTACGCGCGATGCGGGTACATGGCGGACTCACAAGGTGCGACGTTGAAAAAGGGTGCCCGGTGTCCACTCTGACGGTGCAGGCTGTGGATAAGTCGGCCCCGAAATGTGGAAAACGTCCGACGCCGTCATACGCTGATCGCTAGAATCGATCAAACCCGTCGAAGCCCTCTCACTTGACCATATCCAGCCACACTGCCGTGCAGAGGATCACCCGAAATGCCGCTCCGATCTGACTCCGAGAACTTCGCCCTGATCAAGGTCATCGGCGTCGGTGGCGGTGGCTCGAACGCCGTCAACCGCATGATCCGCGCAGAGATGATGGGCGTCGAGTTCATCAGCGTGAATACCGATGCTCAGGCGCTCCTCCAGAGCGATGCGCCGCACAAGATTCGCATCGGCGACAAGATGACGCGCGGTCTGGGTGCCGGGGCTGATCCGCAGGTCGGACAGCGCGCGGCCGAAGAGGACAGCGAAAAGATCTACGAGGCGCTCAAGGACGCCGATATGATCTTCATCACCGCCGGTATGGGCGGTGGGACTGGCTCCGGCGCGGCGCCGGTGATCGCCGAGATCGCGAAGGACCTCGGCGCGCTGACGGTCGGCGTGATCACGAAGCCGTTCAGCTTTGAGGGCGTGCGCCGCAAGCTTGTCGCCGAGCAGTACTCAGAGCTGCTCAAGGAGAAGTGCGACACGCTTATCACCATTCCGAATGATCGGCTGCGCGAGGTGGTCGACAAGAAGACGAGCATTGTCGACGCCTTCCGTGTGGTGGACGACGTGCTGCGCCAGGGCGTGCAGGGCATCTCTGACCTGATCACCGTGCCCGGCCTCATCAACCTGGACTTCGCCGACGTGAAGACGATCATGCGCGACGCCGGCTCGTCGATGATGGGCATCGGTATTGCGACTGGCGAGAACCGTGCCGTCGACGCCGCCAGGGCCGCTGTGATGAGCCCGCTGCTCGAGGTCAACATCCAGGGCGCGCGCGGCATCCTGTTCAACGTGACCGGCGGTTCAGACCTCGGGTTGTTCGAAGTCAATGAGGCGGCCGAGGTCATCAAGGAAGCCGCGGATCCGGAGGCGAACATCATCTTCGGCACCGTCATCGACGACCGGATGCGCGACGAGGTGAAGGTCACCGTCATCGCGACCGGCTTCGACGGCACCAAGAAGACCAAGCAACAGAACCGATTCGGCGCCGATGCCGCGGGCGACGTCGAGCACTCCCTGGACGACCGCAGCCGCGAGATCCTGGCCGAGATCGAGCGCGATCGCGAGCAGCGCCAGAGCCTCGAGGACCAGATGGGCGCGGAGTCGCCGTTCGCCCGTCCCACCGAGCGCGAGCCCACCGAGATACGACCCGCTGAGCGCCGCCCGCTGCCGGTCTCGTCCGGCAACCTCGAGCAGCGCCCGGCCTACAGCGACACGGACCTCGACATTCCGAGCTTCCTGCGCCGCAAGAACGACTAGACCGATACGGCGCCGCGCCCGCTTGGCACGACGAGCCACGGCCATGCCACGCCGGACGTGCAGAATGGACCGATGGAGATCATCGCGACCGAACCGCCCAGTGCGGAGCAGATTCGCGAGCGGTATGAACGCATCCTGCACCGCCTGCGTGAGGTCGCCGAAGCGAATGGCTACGACCCGGAGCGCCTGAGGATCGTGGCGGTCACCAAGGCGTGGCCGCTCGATGTCGCCCGCGCGGCCGTCGAAGCTGGCCTGACGCGGCTCGGCGAGAGCCGGCTCCAGGAGGCAGAACCGAAAGTGACGGCGCTGCCGGACGCTGAATGGCACTTTGTCGGGCGGCTGCAATCGAACAAGGCGCGTCGCGCCGTCGGCGCATTCCCGGTCATCCACTCGGTCGACTCGGTCGAGCTGATGGAGCGCCTTGACCAGATCGTCGCCGATGAGGGCCGCCATACCAACCTGATGCTTCAGGTGAACGTGAGCGGCGAAGATACGAAGGCCGGACTCGCCCCTATCGCGCTCGCAATGGTGACGCCGCTGGCAGCGGCGCGCCTCATCGGTCTCATGACGATCGCGCCGATGCGCGCGTCGCCCGAGGAGGCGCGGACCGTCTTCGGGCGCCTGCGCGACCTGCGTGATGAACTCCAGGAACGCATCGGCCTCGAGCTGCCGGAACTGTCGATGGGCATGTCCCTCGACGCCGAGGCCGCGGCGGCCGAGGGTGCCACGTTGGTCCGCATTGGCACGGCGCTGTTCGGGTCGCGTGGCTGATGGCTGCTATCCTCGGGCCATGACCGCCCTCCTCGTCAATTTCCTCCAACTGCTCGCGTTCTTCTTGTGGATCATGCTCATCGCGCGCGTGGTCCTGAGCTGGACGAACCCCATGGGAGGCGGCGCGCTCAGAGCGTTCGTGTTCCAGATGACGGAGCCGATCCTGGCGCCGGTGCGCCGGCTTCTGCCGCCCAGCATGGGGATGGATTGGTCGCCGCTCATCGTCATGCTCCTGCTTGGCGTCGTCATGCGCGTCATCGTCCGCATCTAGCCCGGCCGTCGATTGATGGCGGTGACAGGCCCCGGCTATACTGCGGCCTCCTCGAGGGGCGATTGGCTCAGTCGGTTAGAGCGCGCGGTTCACATCCGCGAGGTCACTGGTTCGAATCCAGTATCGCCCACCACTTTCACCTGATGCGCATCCTGCTCACGGCCGAGTCGTACCTGCCGTATGTGTCGGGGGTCACGGTGTCGGTCGACGCTCTGGCGCGAGGGCTTGGGGCGCGTGGGCACGAGGTCCTCGTCATGGCGCCGCGACCGGCGTCGGGCCGCTCGGTCGAGTCGGTCGGTTCACCCGGGCCGGAGCCGCGTCATGCGTGGCTCGCCTCGTACCAGCTACCGAGGTTCGCGCCGCCGTCATACCGCATGCCGTGGCCGGTGCCGTGGCATCGCGGCATGCGCGAGGCGCGGGCATTCAGCCCCGACATCGTGCACGCGCACCATCCCTTCGTCACCGGTCTGATGGCGCGTCGCATCGCCATCGCCAGCGGCGCGCCGCTGGTCTTCACCCACCACACTCGCTTCGCGGATTACGGTCACTACCTCGGTCGACTGGCTGGCCCCGGACGCCACATGACCGATGCGTTCCTGCGCCGGTGGTGGACGGGCTGCGCCGCGATCATCGCACCGTCGAACGATCTCGCTGACGAGATTCGAGGACGGCTGACACCCGGGCACGAGTCGCGTGTGCAGGTGATTCCGACCGGCATCGATGTCACCGGCATCCGCGCGTTGGTTCCGGTGAACCCGCGCGCCACGGCCGGTTGGCCGGCTGACACGATCGTGGCCGCCTCGCTCGGGCGGCTCGCTGCCGAAAAGAGTCCCATGACCGTGCTCGACGCCGTGGCCGCTGCCGTGCTGCGTGTGCCGGAGCTCCGATTGCTCATGATCGGGGGTGGGCCGGAGCAAGATGCGCTGCGACGGCGCGCTCTGCAGGCCGACCTGGCGGGGCGGGTTCACTTCACCGGTGGCCTGCCGCGCCCCGATGCCTTGGCTCGCCTGGCCGGTGCCGACCTGTTCGTGTTCGCGTCACGGACCGAGACGCAGGGACTGGTGCTGGCCGAGGCCCTCGCCGCCGGGCTTCCGGCGATCGCGCTCGACGGCCCGGGGGTGCGCGATTCCGTGCGTGACGGCACTGATGGCGTCATCGTGGCGACGGATCCGTCAGAGCAACGCACAGCTCGGCTTGCCCATGCCATCGCGACTGTCGCCATCGATCGCGACACACGATTGGAGATGGCGGCGCGAGCCCGGACAGATGCCGGACGGTTCGCGGTCGAGCAGCGTGTCGCCCAGACCGAGGCGCTGTATCGGTCCACCCAGGGATGACCCGGGGCACCGATCGGCTTGCGCGACCAACGACCGGGCGTACAATGCTCACCATGCGCGTAAGTCTGGTGGCTCGACTCGTTTCTCACCCGTCGATCGACTTCGGTTCGAGCCGACGTTCGGCGCATCGGTCGCGCCTCGGACTTGATCGGCTGCGCACCGTCTACCACCGACCACGCAAGTCGACGCCGATGACGCCGACCGTCGGCGCGCTGCGCTCGCAGACGAGCCGATTCCGATTTCCCGTAGTTGGTCGTGCCACCCGGCTTCCCGCCCGCCGGCCCGCACTTCCGTTCGGGCTGCCGCGCGCACGACGCGCATAGCGCGCGCCGTGGCCGTCCAGCGGACCGCCCGCGCCACCAGCGCCGGCGGCGTTGTTCACCGCACCGTCGATGGCCGGATCCAGGTCCTGCTCGTCCATCGGCTGATTCCGCGCCTGTGGGCGCTGCCAAAGGGCACGCCGGACTCGGGCGAGACGATCGAGGAGACCGCGCTGCGCGAGACGCGCGAGGAAACGGGCCTGATCGTTGAGATCGAGCGACCCTTGCGGTCGATTCGCTATGTTTTCGTGCGCGGTTCGACCCGATTCAACAAGACCGTCCACTTCTTCCTGATGCGAGCGGTCGGTGGGGCGCTCGATGAGCATGATGCGGAGTTCGACGAGGCGCGCTGGACGGACATGGAAGAGGCGCTCGCGATCGTGAATCACGCCACCGAGCGCTCGGTCCTCGAGGCCGCTGCCGATGCGCTCCACGCAGCCGCCACGGACGTGAGCGTGACCGCGGCCGAGGCGACGGCGTGACCCAGGCCGCGGGGCCGCGCCGAACTCCGCTCACAGACCTGCATCGCGAGCTGGGTGCGCGACTCATGCCGTTCGCGGGGTACGAGATGCCGATCCAGTATGCATCGATCCTCGAGGAGCACCGCACGGTGCGCAGCGCGGTTGGCCTGTTCGACCTGTCGCACATGGGCGAGATCGAAATAGACGGCCCGGAGGCGGTGGCGTTTCTTCGCCACGCTGTCGCGAGCGATCCGGGCGCGCTGGGCGTCGGGCAGGCGCAGTACTCGATGCTGTGCCAGGACGATGGCGGCATCATCGACGACCTCATCATCTATCGGCTTTCGGACGAACGGTTCTGGGTGGTCTGCAACGCCTCCAACCGCGAGGCTGTGGTTGCGCAGCTCAACGAGCTCCTCGTCCGCGGTGATTTCGACGTGAGCCTCGATGACCGCAGTGACCGCACCGCCCTGGTCGCACCGCAGGGCCCAAATGCCGCAGCCCTGGTCGCCGAGCTGACGGACGTCGATCTCGATGTCATCGGGAACTATCGCTCGGCCCACGGCGCGGTGGCCGGCATCGACTGCCTGGTCGCGCGTACCGGCTATACCGGCGAGGACGGCTTTGAACTCTTCTGCGATGCCGATCGGGCGCGGGAGCTGTGGGAAGCACTCACGGCGGCCGGCCAGTCCCATGGCCTTCGTCCTTGCGGCCTTGGCGCGCGCGACACGCTGCGACTCGAGGCTGGCATGCCGTTGTATGGGAATGAGCTGGATCGGGACACGAACCCGTTCGAGGTCAACCTGGGTCGCGTCGTCAAGCTCGAAAAGGGCGACTTCGTGGGGCGCGCGGCGCTCGAGGCCATCGCGCTCGCCGGCCCAGCGCGCAAGCTCATCGGCCTGCAAATGCTGGAACATGCCATCCCGCGCGCGGGGTACGAGGTGCGCGCGGACGGCGCTGCCGTCGGAGAGGTGACCAGCGGGACTCTATCTCCGACGCTGGGTGAAAAGATTGCCATGGCCCTCGTCCCTGCGGCGCTCTCGGACATCGGAAATGCCTTCGACGTGGTCGTGCGCGAACGCCCCTATCGGGCCGAGCAGGTAAAGTTGCCGTTCTATAAGCGTCCGCGCGACTGACGGGTCCGTGATGCCCGACCGCCCCAGGAGGTTTGATTCGCCGATGGCTCTCCCCGATGACCTGCGCTACTCGAAGGAGCACGAGTGGGTTCGCGTTGAAGGCTCACGCGCCACCATCGGCATCACCGGCTTCGCGGCCGATGAGCTTGGTGACATCGTCTTCGTCGAGCTTCCCGAGGTTGGAGCCAGCCTGGGCCAGTTCGCGACCTTCGGGGTCGTCGAGAGCGTCAAGGCCGTGAGCGACCTGTTCTCACCCATCTCGGGCGAGGTGGTTGAGGTCAACGAGACGCTGCGCGCGTCGCCCGAACTCCTCAACAGCGATCCGTTCGGCGACGGCTGGATCGCGAAGGTGGAGCTGGCCGATGCGTCCGAGGTTGACGCACTGATGGACGCCGACGCCTACACCGCCGAGACCGCCTGAGCCGTTCGGGCCTGATGAGCTACTCCCCGCACACCGCCGCCGACCGTGAGCGCATGCTCGCCGCCATCGGTGTCGAATCGGTGGATGACCTGTTCGCCGATATCCCGAGCGCGGTCCGTGCCTCGGCCTGGGACGTGCCGCCGCCGCTGGTCGAGCAGGAGGTCCGGACCGAGCTGGCGCGGCTGGCTGGGCGCAACCGCATTCCCGAGGTGAGCTTCCTCGGGGCCGGCGTGTACCGGCACCTCGTGCCGTCGGTCGTCGGCGAGGTCATCGGTCGGCCCGAGTTCTCGACCGCCTACACGCCGTACCAGCCCGAGGTCAGCCAGGGAACGCTGCAGAGCATCTACGAGTTCCAGTCGCTCATCTGCGAGCTGACGCAGATGGAGGTCGCCACCGCTTCTCACTACGATGGCGCCACCGCCACCGCGGAGGCCGCGCTGATGGCCTGCCGCCTGACCCGACGCAACCGCGTTGCCGTGTCGGCCGGCGTCAACCCCGACTACCGGCGCGTCCTCGAGACGTATTGCTCAGGTCCGGGGATCGAGGTCGTGATCCTGCCGATTGACCTCACGGACGGCGGGACCGGCACGACTGATCCGGCCGCCGTCGAGGCGCTGGGCGCGGTCGCCTGCCTGATCGTGGCGCAGCCGAACTTCTACGGCCAGCTCGAACCGATGCGCGATCTGGCCGATGCCGCACACGCGGGCGGCGCTCAGCTCGTCGCGGTCGTCGAGCCGACCTCGCTGGCCCTGCTCGCCGCGCCGGGCGACGACGGCGCCGATATCGTCACGGCCGAGGGGCAGCCGCTCGGCATTCCGGCCAGCTTCGGTGGCCCCTATGTCGGCCTCATGGCGGCGCGGATGGCTTCGGTGCGGCAGATGCCCGGCCGGTTGGTGGGCGCGACGCGCGATGTCGCCGGGCGCAAGGGCTACGTCCTTACCCTCCAGGCGCGCGAGCAGCACATTCGGCGCGAGAAGGCGGCGAGCAACATCTGCACCAACCAGGCGCTCATGGCGCTGGCCGCGACCGCGTACCTGGTCGCCGTCGGTCCCGCCGGCCTGCGCGAGGTTGCCGAGCTGTCGACCACCCAGGCACGCCACGCGACCGCGGCCCTGGAGGACGCCGGCCTTGCCCGCCGTCGTTTCGGCGGAACCTATTTCGCCGAGGTCACGCTGAACGTTCCCGACGCCGCGCGTCGCCATGCCGCGCTGGCTGAAAGGGGCATCGTTGCCGGCTATCTCCCGGAGCGCCACGACCCCGCACTGCGCGATACGCTGCTCCTGGCCGCCACCGAGCTCACCACCGACGACGACATCGCGCGCCTGCTCGACGGGCTGGAGGCGACCCGATGAGCGTTGCCGAGGCTCCTTCCTCGGGGCGCGGGTCCGCCTTCGCGGGCGCCGTCGGAGGCGACGATCTGACCATCGTCGAGCCGCTGATCTTTGATCGGTCGCGGGCCGACCGGCGAGCCGTGCGCTTCCCCTCGGCCTCCGCCGCCGCGCTGGCATCCGCCACCGGACAGCCGGAGTTGCCCGCATCGGTCCTGCGCTCGCGGGCTCCACGCCTGCCGGAGGTGAGCGAGCTCGACATGCTCCGCCACTTCAATCGCCTGGCGCATCTCAATCACGCCATTGATATCGGCTTCTACCCACTCGGATCGTGCACGATGAAGTACAACCCGAAGGTCAACGAGTGGGCTGCACGATTGCCGGGCCTGGCCGAGTCGCATCCGCTTGACGCAGAGGATCTGAGCCAGGGCAGCTTGGAGCTTATGTGGCTGTTGGCCGAGCTGCTCAAGGATATCAGCGGCTTTCCGGCGATCAGCCTTCAGCCAGCCGCCGGCGCCCATGGCGAACTGACCGGCATGCTCATGACTCGGGCGTATCACCGCGCCAACGGCGAAGGTGAACAGCGCATCAAGGTCCTCGTGCCCGACTCGGCGCACGGGACCAACCCGGCCACCGCCACCATGGTCGGTTATCAGACCGTCACTATTCCCTCGAACGAGCGTGGCGGGATCGACCTGGATAAGCTGCGGGCGGCACTCGGACCCGACGTCGCGGCGCTCATGATCACCAACCCGTCGACCTTGGGAATCTTCGAGGACCAGATCGGCCAGGTCGTCGCGGCGGTCAAGGATGCTGGCGCCATCGCGTACATGGACGGCGCCAACCTCAACGCCATTCTCGGCCGCTTCCGGCCGGGCGAAGCCGGTTTTGACATCATGCACTTCAACCTGCACAAGACGTTCAGCACACCGCATGGCGGAGGCGGCCCGGGCGCCGGACCGATCGGGGTCAGCGAGCGGCTGGAGCCCTTCCTGCCGGCACCGATCCCGACACTCGTGACCGGCGATGCGACCGAGGTCCGTGCCAATGCCTGGGCCGGTCGCTCGACCGACGGCGCGCGGTTTGCGCTCGACGAAGACCGTCCGCAGACCATCGGCAAGGTCCGCAGCTGCCACGGCAACTTCGGCATGTTCGTGCGTGCCTACACCTACATTCGGTCGAACGGTGACGCGGGCCTGCGCACCATCAGCGAGGACGCGGTGCTCGCCGCGAACTACCTGCGCGTCCAACTGCACGACACATACGACCTGCCCTATGACCGATTGAGCAAGCACGAAGTGGTATTCTCGGGGCGCCGCCAGAAGCGCGAGCACGGGGTGACGACGCTCGATATCGCCAAGGCGATCCTCGATCACGGCATCCATCCGCCCACGATTTACTTCCCGCTGATCGTGGAGGAGGCCCTCATGGTCGAGCCGACCGAGACCGAAAGTCTCGAAACCCTCGATCACTTCGTGGGAGTGATGCGTGCGGTCGCCGACCTTGCTGCGTCGGATCCCGCGGCCCTCAAGCGCGCGCCCACCACGACGCCGGTGGGACGCCTGGATGAGGCGGCCGCCGCCCGCCGGCCTGATCTGCGCCATACCTTCGGGGGCGCCGGTGCTCCCGAAGCGCCACCGTCGGCGCCGACCGCCGAGGTACCCACCACCTAGCGCTGGAGCGCGGTCACTGCTTTCGGCCATAACCGTGCGCAGCATCGGTCCCGCGTTAAAAGCGACCTGCATGGAGCTCAACGCGTGTGCCTGTCTGAACGTAATTGGACGGTCGGGCGTACTATGGGAAACCCGTACGGGCATCGGGCGGAACAGGTGCCGATGGAAACGAAACAGCCGAACGACCTCGTCGAGCGCATGCAGCGCGGCGACCTCGATGCGTTCGAGGAATTCTTCAATACGTTCAAGCGACCGGTCTACGGGACCGCGCTCGCGATCACGCGCGACCCGTTCCTTGCGGAGGAGATCCTTCAGGATTGCTTCGTCAAGGCGTACAAGGTCCGCGAGCGCCTTGATCCGGCACGGTCGCCGTTACCCTGGTTGCAGCGCGTAACGATCAACCTGTGCTACAGCCGGGTCAGCCGCCGCCGGACGCTTGCCGAGCCGATCACCAGCCTCATCACGAATCTCGTCGTGGATCTTGCGGCGCGCCCTGACCAGGTGGTCGAATCGCGAGAGGTGCTCGAAGTTCTTCAGCGCGGCATCGACGCCCTGCCGTCGAAGCAGCAGACGGCCATCATCCTGTACTACCTGCACGGCTATTCGCTGGCCGAGGCTGCCGAGATCGCGAACTGCCACGTTGGGACCATGAAGTCGCGCCTTCACTACGCGCTGAAGGCCCTGCGCATCCGTTTGCCCGTGGAGCGCCGACTCCCGGTGGGGGCGCCCGTGGCGATCCGGGTGCACCGATGAACTGCCCGCGCGTCTGTCGCGAGCTTCGGTGGCTCGCGCGCTTCGGTGAACTCGGCCCAAGCTCGGAGCCGCATCTCGACCATCTCGCCGATTGTGCCGCCTGTCGGTACGAGGTCGGATTCGATCGCGCCATGGTTCAGCAGTTGCGGAGTGCCCTCGCCCTGCGCGTCGGCGGCATAACACCATCGCCGGACGCGTGGGAGCGAATCCTGCGGCGGGCCCAGGCACCGGAGCCGGTGGCCGCACGCCTGTGGTCCCGTTCGACGGCGATGCTCGGCCGCCTGCGTACCGCAACTGCCGTGGCCGGCACCGGACTGGCGCTCGTCCTGGCCCTGAACATGGAGGTCGTGCCGGTGGCGGTGCCGTCGGCGTCCGACCCGGCGCCGAATACCCCGACGGCCCTGACAACCCCAACGGCCAGCTTCTCGGACGATCAACACCTCCTGGTCGAGCGGCCCCGGCTGGAACCGCGTCCGGATACGGACGAGGAACTTGGCGATGAATCGATCGTGCCGGAGCCGGAAGGCCTCGTGATGCAACTGGATGCGCCGGTCATCGCCCGACCGGAGGTCGTTTCCGACGTTCCAGTCGCCGGCTCGCTCGTGACCGAAATCCGCGTCGGCTTCCGTAGCCCCTTATCGCCGGAGTCCACCTTCTTCGACGACACGCCAGCGGTCATGGCCGAGCCGATCGACGTCCTGCCGAGTGTCCCCGAAGCCGGCGAGCCTTCCTGATGTAGCGTGGGTGTGCGAGACTAGCCAACTGTCCTACGAGTGGATCAGCCCCGGATCACCGGCGATTGCCGAGCGAGCAGCGGGAGTGGTGGTCCGATCCAACCAATATCAACGTGGAGGAGTGTGGATGCCTAATTGGAGATGGTTCTCCGTGTTTACCGTGCTGATACTGGTCCTCGCCGCGTGCGGCGATGCCGGTACCAGCGCTTCAGCCCCGGATGAATCAGACGATCCGCCGGCTTCGGGCTCGGACGCCTCTGAGCCGCCGGCGAGTGATGGCGGCACCAGTGGCGAGCCGCAGACGGGCGGAACGCTGGTCTTCGGCGCTGCCGGTGAGATCTCGAGCCTTGACCCGTCCCTGACGAGCGACGGGGAGTCGTTCCGGCTGCTGCAGCAGGTCTACGAGCCCCTTGTTGACCTCGTCCCCGGCACGGTGGATGAACTCGAGGGTGTCCTGGCCGAATCCTGGACCGGTGAGCCAGACGGTACCGAGTATGTCTTCACCCTGAAGGAAGGCGTTGCCTTCCATGATGGCGAGCCCTTCAACGCCGAGGCGGTGAAGATCAACTTCGACCGCTGGCAGAACTTCGCCACCGAATTCCATGACGGCGCCTATTACTACGACGCGGTCATGGGTGGCTTCGGCGCTGAGAACAACATCGAGAGCGTCGAGGCGACTGGTGACCTCGAAGTCACGATCACGCTCAAGGAGCCGAGCCCGACCTTCCTGTACGGCATCGCGCTGACGCCGTTCAGCATCGTCAGCCCGGCAGCGCTCGAGGCGACCAACGCGGACGATCCGGCGGCCAGCACGTTCGGCACCGAAGTCGTCCAGGCAGGAACCGGTCCGTTCGTCCTCGACGAGTGGATCTCGCAGGACAGCGCCACGCTGTCTCGCAACGACGAGTATCACGGCGAGCACACGGCGTATCTCGACCGGTTGATCATTCGACCGATTCCTGATCCCGCCGCCCGTCTGCAGGCCCTCGAGGGCGGCAGCCTCCAGGGCTTCGACCTGATCAATCCCACCGATCGCCCGGCGGTCGATGGCGTCGAGGGTTTCCAGCTCATCAACCGCGAGTCGTACAACACGTTCTATCTCGGGATCAACCCGACCGCGACGGAAGACTCGCCGCTCCAGGAGCAGGCGGTCCGCCAGGCGGTCGCGCACGCGATCGACCGTGACGCGCTCATCGAGGCGTTCTACGGTGGCGGCGGCAGCGCGGCCGACTTCTTCCTCCCGCCAACCAGCGGTTGGTTCGACAGCGTGGGAGCGGACGTCCCGACCTATGAGTTCGACCCAGATGGAGCGCGAGAGCTTCTCGAGGGCGCCGGCTTCGGCGAGGACAATCCTCCGACCGTGAACTTCTGGTTCCCGACCGAAGTGACCCGGCCCTACATGCCGGATCCGAGTGGTCTGCACCAGGCGATCACGACCATGCTCGAGGACGTTGGATTCGTCGTCGAGGCGGGGAGTGCGATCTGGGGTACCGAGTACCTGCCCGCATCGGCGGCCAGCTCGTACGACATGTTCTTCCTCGGTTGGACGGGCGACTATGACGACCCGTCGAACTGGTACGGCGTTCACTTTGGCTTCAGCCAGGGTGAGGCCCCCGGCCGCTTCAGCTGTGAGGCAGAAGGCCTCGAGGAGGCAGAGGCGGCAGCCGATGCCGTGCTCGAGGAGGGAGCGCGCGGCGAGGCCTGGAACGAGGTCGCCAAGATCGTGCATGAAGAAGTGTGCTTCGTGACACTGGTCCATGGCGACACCGGCGTGGCGTTGACCGATGCGGTCCAGGGCTACGTGGCCAACCCGACCGGCTCCGAGAGCTTCCTGGACATCTGGCTCTCCGGCGAGTAGCCGGCAGGCGAGCGATTAGACTGGGAGGGCCCCGGCCGCGTGTCGGGGCTCTCCCTCTACCATCTTTCGACCAGGGGCACCGATGGCAAAGTTCATCATCCGGCGGTTGCTGCTGCTCATCCCGATCCTGCTCGGGCTGACGCTCCTGATCTTCGTCTTCACCCGCCTGTTGCCGGGGGATCCGGCCACCACGATTCTCGGCGAGCGCGCCACGCCCGAGAACCTGGCGCTGGTGCGCGAGTCGCTCGGACTCGACCGCCCATTGCACGAGCAGTACTTCCAGTACATGGGCGGCTTGTTGCAAGGCGACCTGGGGCGCAGCTTCATCACCAATCAGGACGTGGTGAACGACTTCCTTCAGCGCTTCCCGGCCACCATCGAGCTGTCGGTCGCGGCCATCATCTTTGCGATAGCCGCCGGTATTCCGCTCGGGGTCTACACGGCCAAGCGCCGGGGGACGTGGGTGGATGCCTCCGGTACCGTGCTGTCGCTCATCGGCATCAGCATTCCGATCTTCTTCCTCGGGCTCATGCTCAAGTGGATCTTCGCCATCCAGTTTCCGATCCTGCCCGATTCGGGCCGGATTGATCTGGTTGACTACTTCATCCCGCGGGTGACGAATTTCATGACCGTCGATGCCCTCCTGGCCGGTGAGCCGGGCGGATTCATCGACGCGCTCCGACACCTTGTGCTGCCGGCACTCGCCCTCGGAACCATCCCCCTTGCCATCATCATGCGCATCACGCGGGCGAGCGTCATCGACGTGCTGAACGAGGATTACGTCCGGACCGCCCACGCCAAAGGGCTGCGCGAGTCAACGGTCGATGGACGGCACATCCTGCGCAACGCACTCCTGCCGGTGGTGACCGTCATCGGCCTGCAGACCGGTTTGTTGCTGGGCGGTGCCATCCTGACCGAGACGATCTTCTCCTGGGGTGGCGTCGGCCGCTGGATCTACGATGCCGTGAGGACGCGGGACTACCAGATCATTCAGAGCGGGGTGCTCATGCTGGCGCTGATCTTCGTGCTCGTGAACCTCGTGGTCGACATCAGTTACGCATTCCTGAACCCACGGATTCGCCACTCATGAGGAATGTGTCATGACCGGTGCCGCTGTGACGCAGCCGGTCCCGGCCGACGAGCGCTCGATTGGCCTGTGGGGTGATGCCCTGCGCCGCATGCGCCGCAGCCCGGCGGCAATCGTGGGTGGCTCGATCATCACCTTCTTCGTCCTCGTGGCCATCTTCGCGCCGTTCATCGCCCCCTTCGACCCGACCCGCGGCGATCTCGGTTCGAGCTACCTGCCGCCCAGCGGAGAGCATTTCTTCGGGACGAACGTGCAGGGCCAGGACGTGTTCAGCCGCATCGTCTTCGGCTCGCGGCTGACCCTGGGCATCGCCGTGATGTCGGTGACCATCGGTGTCACCTTCGGCTCTCTGCTCGGCGCCCTCGCCGGGTACTTCCGCGGTTGGGTCGACGCGACCATCATGCGTGGCGTCGACATCATGCTCAGCATTCCGGGATTGCTGCTGGCGATTGCTGTCGTCTCGTGGCTCGGACGTGGCGTGGTCCAGATCGCCATCGCCATAGCCATCGTCAACGTGCCGATCTTCGCGCGCATCCTGCGCGGCAGCCTCCTGGCATTGCGCGACGCCGATTACGTCATCGCCGCGAAGTCGGTCGGCGTTGGTGGGCAGACGCTGCTGCTGCGGCACATGCTGCCGAACGCCATCGGTCCACTCATCGTGCAGGCCACGCTGGCGCTTGCCACGGCGGTGGTCGACGCGGCCGCCCTCGGCTTCCTGGGCCTCGGCCCGCCCGATCCGCGCACGCCCGAGTGGGGAGCCATGCTTTCAGATACCTACCGCTACCTGACCGATGCGATCCACCTCGCATTCTTCCCGGGCATCGCCATCGTGCTGGCCGTCCTCGGCTTCAACCTGCTGGGTGACGGCATGCGCGAAGCTCTTGATCCGAAGCTGCGCCGATGAGCCGCACCGCGCCGGATGCTGAAGCGCTGCTCAGTGTCCGCGACCTCGAGGTCACCTTCGGCTCCGGTGACCGGATGGTCCACGCCGTCAACGGCATCAGCTATGATCTCGCGCCGGGCGAGACACTCGGGATCGTGGGCGAATCCGGCTGCGGCAAGAGTGTCAGCTCGCTGGCGATCATGCGGCTTCTGCCCAAGCCGGCGGCCCGGGTGCGCTCTGGATCGGTCATCCTGGAAGGCCAGGATCTGCTCGACCTCTCCGACGAGGAGATGCGCCGCATTCGCGGCGACCAGATGGCGATGATCTTCCAGGACCCGATGACCTCGTTGAACCCGGTCCTGCCCATCGAGCGGCAGCTGACCGAAGTGCTGGAAACGCACCGCAAGCTCAAGAGGTCGGGAGCGGTCGATCGGGCCGTCGAGCTGCTCGAGCTGGTCGGGATCCCGGCGGCAAAGAACCGGCTGCGGGACTATCCGCACCAGTTCAGCGGCGGCATGCGTCAACGCGTGATGATCGCAATTGCGCTCGCCTGCGATCCGCAACTCCTCATCGCCGACGAGCCGACGACGGCCCTCGACGTGACTATCCAGGCGCAGATCCTGGAGTTGATGCGCACCGCCGTCACCGAGCGCGGGACGGCTCTCATCCTCATCACCCACGACCTAGGCGTGGTGGCCGGGATGGCTCAGCGCATCAACGTCATGTATGCCGGGCACATCGTCGAGCGCGCGACGACCGATGAGCTGTATGGCCGTCCCCGCCATCCGTACACGGTCGGGCTGCTGCGCTCGATTCCACGCCTTGACGAGGGACGCGGTGAGCTCGTGCCGATCCAGGGCCAGCCGCCGGATCTGTCGCGCGAGATCATCGGCTGTCCCTTCGCCGATCGATGCTTCAACGTCCTTGACCGATGCCGGGAAGAGATGCCACCGCTGGAACAGGCTCCATCCGCGGCCGATGAGCACCTCGTCGCGTGCTGGAACCCGGCGGAGGGCGAGCGCCTGGTGCCATCCGGCTTCGAGTCGGAGCTGGCCTCGTGACCGCCGAGGCGACGATTCCTGCATCCGCCGCCGGCGCGAGCTCGGAGCCACTCCTGCGCACCGACAACCTGCGCGTCCACTTCCCGATCACCGAGGGCATCCTGTTCGAGCGTCGCGTGGGGGCCGTGCGTGCCGTGGACGGGGTCTCGCTCGAGGTGCGTCGCGGCGAGACGCTCGGCCTGGTGGGCGAATCGGGGTGCGGCAAGTCGACCTTTGCGCGCGCCGTGATCAGGCTGGTCGACGCGACCGAGGGCTCGATTCACTTCGACGGCACCGACGTGACGCGACTGACCGGTGACGCCCTGCGCCGGATGCGGCGCAGGATGCAGATGATCTTCCAGGACCCATATGCATCGCTCAATCCACGCATGACCATCGGCTCCATGCTGGCGGAGCCCCTGAGGGTCCATGACCTGGCGAAGGGCGAGCAGGCCGCAAGGCGCGCGCGCGAGCTGATCGAGATCGTCGGACTGCCCCGGAACGCGCTCAACCGTTATCCCCACGAGTTCTCGGGCGGCCAGCGTCAGCGCGCCGGCATTGCACGTGCCTTGGCGGTTCAGCCCGAGTTCATTGCCGCCGACGAGGCGGTATCGGCCCTCGATGTCTCGATCCAGGCACAGATCGTCAACCTGCTGTCGCAGCTTCAGAGCGAGTTCAACCTGACGTACCTGTTCATCGCGCATGACCTGTCGGTGGTGCGGCACATTAGTGACCGCATCGCGGTCATGTACCTCGGCGAGGTGGTCGAGCTATCGCCGTCGCGCGAGCTCTACGAGCGCCCGCTGCATCCGTACACCGTTGCCCTCGTCAGCGCCGTGCCCATCCCGGATCCGAAGGTCGAATCGAAGCGCAAGCGCATGATCCTGCGCGGCGACGTGCCGTCCCCGGCTAACCCGCCAACGGGCTGCCGATTCCACACGCGCTGCTGGCTGCGGCGAGAGCTCGGAGACCCGGAGCGCTGCACCGTCGAGACCCCCGAATTGCGCCAGCTGGCGCCGGGACACGGGGTTGCCTGCCACTTCGCGGAAGAGCTGACCGGGAATGAGCGTCGCGATGAGCTCGTGACCGCGGCTGCCGCGCAATCCAACGTCCGCGACACCGACGCCGACGCGGCGGCGACGCCGACCGATGTGCCGGCAGCGCCGGCATCCGACCCGGACTCCTTCTTTCCCGGAGACGTGAGCCAGCACTGATCCGCTAGGCTTGGCGCCGATGGAGTACCGCATTGCGCTGGCGCAGGTCGCGCCACGCCTCGGCGACCTTGACGCCAACCTCGCCATGGCGTCCGATGCCGTGCGCCGCGCCGCCGCCGAGGGCGCCGCGCTCACCGTCCTGCCCGAGCTGGCGCTGACCGGCTACCTGCTCCAGGACCTCGTACCGGATGTCGCTATGCGGGCCGATGACCCACGGCTCGCCGCGCTTGGCAACGATGCCCCCGGAATGCTCGTGGCGGCCGGCTTCGTCGAGGAGACCGATGACCATCGTTATTGCAACAGTGCCGTGCTGGTGCGTGATGGCGAAGTCATCGGCATCCATCGCAAGGTGTATCTCCCGACCTACGGTTTGTTCGATGAGGGTCGCTACACGCGGCCCGGCGATCGGATCCGCACCCACGATGCTGGCGCGCCCGTCGGGCGCATCGGCCTGAGCGTCTGCGAGGACTTCTGGCACGCCAGCCTCCCGATGCTCCAGGCGCTCGACGGTGCGTCGCTGCTCGTGAACCTGGCGGCCGGTCCGTCGCGGGCTCCGGGCGGCAGTGCCGGCCTGGCGGCCATCGCCGGCTGGCACAAGATGCAGGACACGTACGCGCTGCTCGGCACCGTCCCGATTGCCTTCTGCAATCGCGTCGGCAACGAGGAGGGCCTGACCTTCTGGGGCGGTTCACGGTTGATTGCCGCGGATGGCTCGACCGTGGTGCAAGCGCCGCTGTGGGAGGAGGCGCTCGTCTTCGGCTCCATCGACACCGATGACCTGCGCATCCAGCGCTACGGCCTGCCCCTGCTGGCCGATGAGCGCCTGGAGCTCGTGCGCCGCGAGCTGGACCGGATCATCGGCGAGCGGGCCGGCATCGACGGCGCTGAATGGCCCGAGTAGTGCCCACCTCGTTGTCCATTCGACGCCCATCAGGCGCTTCTGGCTCGGCTAAGCCGCTCCTGTGACATCGATGGACCTGCCATCCGCAGCGCCGCTGCCGGAGATCGAGCCGGCGCTGGCGGCCGAGGTCATCATCGGCTTCATCCGCTCGGAGATGGAGCAGACCGGATTTTCGCGGTTGGTGATCGGTCTTTCGGGAGGCGTGGATTCGGCGACGGTCGCCTTCCTGGCGGCGCGTGCGATCGGGCCGGAAAACCTGCTGGCCGTCCGCATGCCGTACCGGACGTCGTCTGAAGCATCCGAGACCGATGCGCTGCGCGTGGTCACCGCCCTCGGCTGTCAGACGGAGCTGGTAGACATCACGCCGATGGTCGATCCCATGCTGGCGCTAATCGAGGAGGGCGAAGGCGTTGAGCTCATGGTGCGGCGCGGAAATGTCATGGCGCGTCAGCGAATGATCCGGCTCTATGACCGATCAGCACAGTTTGATGCGCTCGTGGTCGGGACGAGCAACAAGACCGAGTCGCTGCTTGGGTACGGCACCTTGCACGGCGACATGGCTGCGGCGCTGGCACCCATCGGCGACCTGTACAAGACCCAACTGCGTGCGGTCGCACGTGAGCTCGGCGTGCCCGACGAGGTCGTGGCCAAGCCGCCATCCGCCGACCTCTGGCCCGGTCAGACCGATGAGGGCGAGCTCGGCCGCTCGTACGAGTCTCTGGATCGAGCGCTCTTTGCGCTCGTCGATCGGCGCTGGACGGTTGACCGATGCGTCGCGGCCGGATTGGAGCGCGACCTGGTCGAATGGGTCGCCAGCCGCGTGGCGCGCACGGAGTTCAAGCGACAGCTGCCGCCCGTCGCAAAGCTCTCGTTGCGCACGCCAGGCATCGATCATCTTTACCCCCGACGCCGCCCCGGCTCGCGCCGGTAAGCGGGTGGTAAGTGCCCGGTAAGCGCATCTCACTAGCCTTCATCAGCAAGCGGCCGATCTCGCCTCCCGTGCGCTGTATGGATGGAAGGAGCCATCGGAATGAACAAGGTGATGCTGGTCGGACGGTTGACACGCGATCCCGAGCTAAGATCGCTGCCCTCGGGCAAACACGTCGCGACTTATCATGTGGCAGATTATACTAAAGGGCGTGAACGCTCCAAGGTCCCCACGCCCTGCTGCCTACCTTCGCAGGAGCTATGTCGATTCGCACTCACCCGGTGACATCAGTCTTGACTCACAGCGTATCGCGGTAGCGCGCCTGGCGGCAGTAGATGGGCACAACGGCAATGTCATTGAGTATTCGGACTGGGGGGTCAGCGCCGACGTCGCGAAGTCAACAAAGCGAACCGCCTACGCGCGCCTCCTGGCCGACATGGAGGCGGGCCACGTGTCAGCGGTTTACGCCTTCGATGTCGATCGCCTGTACCGTGACCCCCGCGACCTCATCCGTCTGCAGGACGCCGCACAACGTCATCGAGTGCGCATCGTTACCACGTCGGGCGAGCTGGCCATTGGCGACGGTGACGATCCGGCCAGTGAGGCATTCGCCTTCATCGGGTCAGTGTTTGGAAGCATGGAGCTCAAGAAGATCAAGAAGCGCAACAGGGCTGCTCGGGATGCTCGACTGGCCCGCGGCGACACGCTTGGGCGCCCGCCATACGGCTATCAGATGGCTCGTGACGAGGCGGGTCGCATTATCCATGTCCGTGACCCTGAGCAGCCGCTAGATCCGGTCCTGGAGGCCTTCAGCGAGGCCGGTTCATTCAATGGTGCGGCCCGATTGCTGAATGAGCGCAAGGTGCCAGCACCGCGCGGGGGCAAGTGGGCCGGCAACGTCGTCAACCGCGTGGTACGTCGTGAGCGACCAGGCATGGTCCCGATGGGTCGGTCCGAGCCTCGCGTGGCACCGCGCGGCGCGCATCGGTTTTCACGACTGCTCAAGTGCCATTGTGGTCGCTTGCTCACCCCGCGCGTGAACCACACCGTGACACCTTATGGTCGCTACGGCCCCTATGTCGGCTACCAGTGCTACGACGGGCGCCGCGATTCGTCGCACACGCGGCCGTACATGGTGGCCGAGACATCGATCATCGACTGGGCCAAGGCAGAGGCCGCCCGACTGCGGACCCCTGATCGGGTCCAGCTCGGGGAGCACAATGCCGAACGTCGACGCGACCTCGAAGAGCAGCGTCGGCGCCTCGGATGGGCACTCGCCGATGGGCTACTCGAGCGCGAAGAGGCTAAGCTACGCGCTGACCGGATCGATGTTGAGGTGGCGCAGCTCGGCGTAACCGAGGCTGCGGTCGAAATCCCCGCGATCAACTGGACTTGGCCGGCTCGGGTGCTGAATGCCGCGCTGCGTGCCCTGTGGGAGTACGTCGAGCTGGACGACGCGATGCGGCCGCTCCGCGCCGAATGGACTGTGTCGGAGTGGCGTCAGCATTGAGGGATTAGTCGCAGCATCCGACTCGTCTGCTGCGGGCGGTTGGGTCTGCGGCGTTGGCGCCGCAGAGCGCCCAACTCCAGTAGGCTTCGGAGGCCAATGTTGCCATCGATGCCGAACAGACTCCGCCCCGTCTTGTTAGACCGCGCGGCGTCACATCGAGCCAGTGCTGGAGGCGGTTCCGTGCAAACAGATGCCGTGCTCTCAAGGTCATGGGTGTGGCGTACGAAATCGGTGGCGGAGGTCGATGTCGCGCCGGCTGGCTTCGACGCCGCGCACGGCTATGTCGACTGACCCCCTGCTTTGTGAATGGCGCGCAACGCAAGCAATGCATCGCGGGCAACGGCCGTGAGGCTTGAGCGGCTCCGGATCCGCAACTTCAAGTGCTTCGTTGATGCCGAGTTCTCACTCGCCGAAGCGACGGTAATCGCGGGCGCGAATAACTCAGGCAAGACAACAGTGGTGGAAGCGATCCGACTGCTCTTCGGCGCCAACGACCGCTTCGGGCGACCCATGACGTTCGAGGCCGCGCGAGCCCGAGCCGCGCGCCCGTCGCGAACGGACACGCTCGCGGCCGTCATGGCGGATGTCGCGACGGCTCCACCCGTACTCATCCGCGCCGAGTTCGGCGATTTGTCGGAGGACGAAGCGGCGCGCTGGATGCCGATCCTGATCGAGGGCCGCTTAGTCGTTGGGGTGTCCATTAGTTACGGTGATACCGGCCCTACGACGAGAGCGGTGATGACCGATGACGCCATCGAGTTCTTCGCGATAGCCGCGAAGCTGGCCAGGGGTGAAGCCCGCCCAAGCGATGCCGAGGTACCCGCGCTAGTGGACGACTGGCGCCGCTGGATGACGGAGAACCTCGAGCCGTTGGGCGTGGATGGCGAGTGGTGGCTGGGCTGGGACTTTCTTGAAGAGTGGATCTACCAGGAGGCGTGGCCGGAGCCGTACCCAGAACCCGGCGATGGCTTCCGCGTTCCCCAGGACCACTCGCTCGCATATATCGGCGGTCCGGAAGTCGGATCGGTCACCGCGCTCGACGTCCTTCGCCCAGTGCTGATGGAGCAGGCGGTGATGGAGATGCTCCGCGGTGTTGAGCGGAACCGCACTCGTGACGAACCAATGGATGAATACCTGGATGCCGCCAAGACCGCGGCTGAACAGGTCTCAACTGTCTATTCGAGGGCGATCCCGCGGTTCGTGCCGGACTTTCAATCGGCGCGCATCGAACCGGGCACGGAGGTACCGAACTGGGCTCAAATTGTTGGACGTCTGCTCGATACGGGCTCGGTGCGGCTGGTCTCGGAAGCCGGACAGGCAGTCGACATTGAGGAGATGGGTGCCGGAGCGCGACGCGCCTCGGCGATGGCTGCCTTGGAGGTGTACCGCGACCCGGAGCTGTGGCCGCCTCATCGCTGGGCCCTCCTGATCGTGGAGGAGCCCGAGGTTGGGCTTCATCCGGGGGCACAGCGCCGCGTCGCACAGGCCCTTGCGGCCCTGCCCACCTACGGCGTTCAGACGGTCGTGGTTTCGCACTCACCGGTGTTTCTCAACGGCGTTAAGCCGGAGCAGGTCCGCATTGCGCGGCGAGCAACCAACGACGCAGGAGACCCGAGCCACGTGGTGGTCGATTCTGTTGGCCTCCGAGAGATAGCCGCCGAGCTCGGTGTCACGCCGGCAGACGCGCTGCTGGCCGATCGCTTCCTGATCGTCGAAGGGGAGATCGACGTCCGGCTCATCGAAGTGTGGGCGGAGCGGCTTGACATGCCACTGGCCGAGGGCGTGCGGATCGTGGATGCAAAGGGGCACGGACACGAGCCAGTCGTGACGCGATTGGCGGCTCTGGCCTATGAGGGCGCGCAATTCTGGGCGCTGGTCGACGGAGGTCCACCCACGGCCCCTACGGGCCGGAAGCTCGCCGGCCTCGACGTCCCGCGCTTGCGGGTCATCACGCTGGACGAGGAAGAGATCGAGGCCTACCTGCCGCCAGCGGCGATCGCACGATGGATGAACGGCCAGGGGGCCGAGGTCCTGCCTGCGGCGATCGAACAGCGCCTCGCCGCCGGAGGAAAGGCCAAAGATGCGCTGGGCACCATGATTCGTGAATTTCTGGGCCGCAACTACCGAGGAGTGGAAGACGCTCCGGCGATTGCGCGTGCAATGACGGAGGCCGAAGTGCCCGCCGAGTTCCGTGACCTCATCCGTGAGATCAGCGAAGTTGAGTAATCTGCCTCCGCCCGTGACGTCGCCGACGTCCTGCCCGACCTCGGTGAATTCGGCTGGTCAAGGCGCTGGAGCCCGGTCGCTCAGCCGTACACAAGCCCGATCCGATTTGACGCCCGCGTGACGGCGGTGCGCCCGGGTGAGTCGCTAAGGCGCCGTAAGGGGCCACCTTCACCGTCCCTACGAGAGGATCGGGGCCTGCGGGCGATTGCGTCGATGGACCAATCCGCTTGGCGGGGTTCCGAGGTATGCCTCTGCCGCCGCGGCGGGGTGGCATGCAGCTCGAAGCGCTCCTCCGTAAGACACCAATCGGACGATTGGTGTTCGGGCTGGGCTGGCGCGCGGCCCGTAACTCGCCGGATCAGACCAGTTGACTTCGGACTATCCCGGCGGATGCGCTGTAGCACCGAGCGTGGGTTGCGGAGCATATCGGGCGGAGTTAGCTCTGTTTCAGCTCCTTCGGATGGGCCGGAACTTTCAGTGTTGCAAGGGTAGCAACAGCCGGCAACGCCAGGGGCTAGCCGGCCGCCTCCAGGCGCGGCGGCGCGACGCGTCGTTGGGTGATGGCGCGCGGTCTACATGCGGGCAAGGAGCTCAGCACGCTTCGTATCAAACTCGCCTTGGGTGATATACCCGTGATCCAGCAGTGCCTTCAGTTGCCCGAACTTCGAGATCAGCGCCTCGTCGTCCACTGAGCTGTCAGGTTCGTCTGGCTTGCTCTCTGCGGCCCCAACGATTTCCTCGGTATCAACCGGCAGGCCGAGTCGCCGCGCGTACTCGATAGGACCCTCCATCGCTTCCGCGTAGCGGATGTGGTGTTCAACTGGCGTAGCCAAGAAGAGTGAGAGCCCCTTGAAGTACTCCGGGGTCTGCGTGCTACCGAAGAAGCCAGCCTGCCGCGCGCCGAACGCGACCTGTCGGGGTACTCCGTTGCTGGCGAAGGTCAAGATCCATGCACCAACTTCGATCGTTGGTTGCGATAACGCGATCGCATTGCCAAGCGCGAGCCCAAACCACCCGAGGCGCATCTGATCGCTCGTGCCGGTGGCGGCCAAGATGGATGCATATGGAATTACGGCTACGACCGATCCGGACCGGCGTTCCAGCACCTGCAGTCCACTTTCGGATGCCCGAGCGATGACCTCCAATGCGTTGGGGTAGCTGGGCAGCCCACCGAGATACGTGAATGACTTCCCGTCGACCAAGTGCTTGTCGAGCAGGCGGCGGCCGAAAAGGATCTCTCTGGTCTCGGCGAGCGGACCGGGCTGCGGCTCGATCCACCTCGTCGCAGATTGGCGTATCCGCTCCCAGCGCGGTTCCTCCATCCAATCCACGATGCTGCTCTCGGTCGGCTGTTTCCCATCCGGTGACCCGAGACGGCGCCGCGCCTCCTCGTAGGAGTACGGGTCCTCGCGATGCACCCAGTCGTACACGGCCCAGCCAAAGTTCGACGACCTGTGGGTCCCGCAGGCGGGACATGCTGTGAGGTAAAAATGCACTAAGGAGTAGCAGACCTCGCATACTTCTCCGGCCATGGTCGAACCTCGTGCGTCAGTCTTGGGCCGTCGCGCCAGTTCCCATTGTGGCGGGAGGACTTGCGCTCGGTCTACCGGAGGGAAATGGCCACCTCAGGCCATTAGCAGATCCTGACACTGGCCCAAGGTTCATTGGGGGCTCGCGGCGGCACTAGCCAGGCGCAGTTAGAAGCGCGTCTGACCCTGGTTACGTGGGGTCCCCGCGAGTCCTTTCGAAAGTACCTGCTTTTTCGTACGCGCTCCTTGGAGCCGATGTCGCAGGTGCTCGGATCGGCCAAGTATTTATGACGTTCGATCTGTCCTGGCCGGATGGCATCCCGCCTCGGCAACGCGATGTTGACCAGCCGCTGCGGCGGTGGCGGAGCAACTTCGGGCGGCAATCCCTGGCGCCATCGGCACCGGCCGGCCGCTACAGCTCGAAGGGAGCGACGTCGTTGACCAGCTGACCTCCCGGCAAGGCCGAGGGCGTCACCTGAGGTCTCGCGGCCTCCGACCAATGTGTGCCAGAGCCTGCGGCCGGGTGCTGTGACTGCGCAAGGCGCCTTCTCTCGCTCGTGCTTAACGAGCCGGATACGGAGGGGGCCACGTGCGACCAGCAATGATCTCGTCAGTATGGAACTGGTCGTGGACGACGCCGGTGACCTGAAGCCAGTAATCAGCGAGTTGTCGCGCCTGATGACAGTCAGGATCGACCACCGACGGGGCAGTCTCATTGAGCAGCGAGGGGAGATGCTCCTGCCAAATCTGAACGTGTGTCGCTTCGTGATCCCGCGAAAGCGCGAACGCACCCTGCCACCAGCGGACCACCTCCGGATCAGCGGGAGACGGTCCAACCCAGCGAGGAAGCGTGACGACGAAGCTGGCCGTCACGCCACATGCCGGCCATGAGGTCACGCCCTGCGGGGTCGTCTCCTGTTCGAGGTACGGCTCGTACGAGAAGGAGATCTCCGCCGAGGCGATGGCATCACCAAGACCGATGTCGGGGCCTTGGTCAATCGCCGCCTGAACGAGATCCCAGTGCGTCGCCCCGGCGACGTCGTAGTAGGTGACGGTTGCGCCTGCGATTGTCGCCGTCTGATCGGGGATCGCCGCTGCACCCGCAGCCGCCGGCGGAGCAGGCGTCGCGGCAACAATCCACGGGTCGCTTGCAGTACCCGCGGCAACCCACCCCTTCAGTGTGCTGCTGCGCACCTCGTACCAGAAGTATCCGGATCCCGGCACTGGGCCTGCCAGAACGGTGACACGATCCCCGGTGTCCAGCGATCCGATGATCTGCGAGTCGGAACCGCGCCAGGGGCGCGTCCGTACCACGACGTCATCCGCGTCGATGACCGCCTGCACCCCGGCCGCGACGAACTCAGCTCCAGGCGGTAGAACCGGATCGGGCGGCGGTGGAGGGGGCTCGGCGGCGATCGGCCCGGTCAGGGTGAGAACCCAGCCAGGCTTCACAGCGACGCCGGTAGCGAGAGTCGGGAACTCATCTGAGTTCCAGTCGCGCAAGGCGTTGGGTGGCACGTCGAATCGCGAGGCGATCGAGAAGAGACTGTCGCCTTGCCGGACCCGGTAAGTCCCGGGGGCGTCGCTCGGGGCGGGTGTGGGCGACGGCTGCGACGCGATGCGCCGTTGTCGCTCCTCCTCTCGCTGGGCTGCATCGGCGCGCGCCGACGCTGCGGCCTCGGCGTTGGCGACCGCGGCGTTGTGGTCCTGGATCGCTCCCTCACGCTGCACGAAAATCACGACGCCGAACAGCAGCACGGCGAAGACTGCCACGATGACGAATGAGGAGGCGACAGCATCGAGGCCGTCCGGCGGATTCTGCAGTGAGAGGACGGTTGGGTAGCCGCAGCGCCAGCACCGGGCCGACCCGGACATAACCGGCTGACGGCACTGTTCGCAATCCACCAGATCCACCAAAGTCCTCCCTGTCGAATGGGCGTTGCGCCGCCGGACGAGAGTGTACGTCTACATGGATCGCGGCTGATCGCCCGGAAGGGCAGCTCCAGAAGGCTCGCGCTAAATTCTTCGTCAGCGCTGACAGCGCCTAGAACTCGCAGTTGCTGAGCACGCGCGGAGCCAGGTAGCTCGACTTGCCGACCCGCGTCGATGCCGTTGAGGCGGTGACTAAACGGTGACTCAAGTTGGCGGTTGCCCGGCTCCAAGCGCATGAGCGCCGTTCGTCGACGGCCGACTACGGGCGGTTGGCGGTCGGTCCGCGGCGTCGGGGTCCGCCTTTGATTGCCCGCGTGGGGGGCTCGTGCCCGCGCTCGGTACCGGGGCGCTCACCCGTGGACTTCATCGTCCGCCAATACCAAGCCTCGAATTCATCCCACCGACTCTCGAGGCCCAGCTCCTGGAAGAGAATGCGGATCGCTTCATCAGCCTTGTCAGCAGCGATCCGCGTATCAATGGATTCAACCCAGTAGCCGGCATACGGCGTCCACAGCTTCGCTTCCGGCCGCTCCTCGAGCGCTTCTGCGACCGACCGTCCAACTGCAGCAAGTTTCGCTAGTAAATCGGGACGATCAGCCCGGGGAACCGCGGGGAGGCTCTCAAATGTGCGGAGGACTACGTTGAAGTCGTCACTCGCTGCATTCCAGAGCAACAATCCGAGGCGGCTCGCGAGGAGTGCGAACGCAGCGTCCCTCACGTCGGGATTCCGAAACCATAGAACTCGCTCGTTCGTGGGGTACGCATGCCCCGTCTGATCGATGGTTCGGAGAGGGCGATGCGCCACCGGGAGCCAGTACAGACATGTCTTCTTGCTGTAGATGGCCGCTCCGGCCCTCTGCGTTGAGTCTATTGGCTCGCATACCTCTCGCGCGCGTCTCCAGAAATCGAGGGCGAACGCGGTTCCCAGACGAAGCCATCCGGACTTTTCGCCACGGACGTCGTCCGTCTGTAGCTGCCACCTCAGCGTGCCGAAGAGGGCGGGCCGGTACTTGGCGGTCCAGCGTTGCGCGCTCGTGATCAGCAACCCTGGGGGACGGCCGGGCAGCATGAAAGTCACGGCATTCCGTACGCCAACCCCGCGGAAGAGCGAATCTGGATTTCGGCCGAAGCAGGCGACGTACACCCGACCCGCCTGCGACAACACCTTCCGGAGCGGCGAAAACTCTTCGGACCATACAGCCGAGTACGGCAACACTAGTGCTAGCACTCCGTGCGAAGCGAGCAAGCCGGCGGACCGTTCCACGCATGGCGCGTAGATGTCCGGACAGTGCTCGGTCTGGACGCCGCTGTATTGGTACGTGCGCCAGACCTCGCTCTTCGCTACGTAGGGGGGGTTGCCGATTACGACGTCGAATCCGCCGCGGCGCATAACGTCAGGGAATGCGGACAGGTAGTGAAGGGGGCGATGTGCCGCTAGCCATCCTGCTAGCTCAGTGCCTGCCGCTGCAGCCTTGTGAAGGCCAGCGTCCAGCGCCTCGTTTAGTTCCTTGGCCAAGTCTTCAGCGACGCGTTTGGCTTGTGCGATGTCCCCGCCCTCCACGGATCCTTGAGCGTGGCGGAAAGAGTCGAGGGCCTCTGCGAGCGACGCTAGGCGCTGTCGCAACCCTGCGAGGTCAGAGTGTGCCCATATCGCGCCGCCGAGGACTTTCTCCATGTCGTCTGAACTGTTGATTCCGACGAGGAGATTGCCGACGACCAGGTTGAAGTCAAGGTCGGGTAGCGGCCGCAGATCGCGACGGTCATACATAACGGCGACGAGCGCCAAGTACAGGCGCAGCCTTGCGATCTCGACCGCTTCCTCCGCGATGTCTGCTCCATACAGGGACTCAAGAATTAGTTCCTGCCGCACATGGAGACGTCGTGCTTCTGGGCGGACCTTGGAAATTTCCTTAAAGAGCTCGGTCGAAACGATGGAGCTGAGATCCATTGCGCGATCGATGACCGCTTCCGCAACTTCTTCCAGTACGTCGAGGCTGGCCAACAGGAACGCCCCGGATCCACACGTGGGGTCCAACACCGACAATTGCATGAGCTCGCGCCAAAACGCATCGAGGCTTTCGGGAGTTAGAGCATCGACTGCGTCGATAACGAGGGGAATTAAGTCGAGGTTGAGGTCGAGTGCGTCTTCGGGCCTACCCAAGCCGGCGACCAGTTCCGCCTCCGTTGCCGCTGCGTGGCGTAACCGGTCCCGGACCTCCCACCTCGTCTCATCGGGGAGTCCGACCTCAACGGACGCCGAGCGGCTCCAGCCGGCCGCATCTGGACCCCCTGGCTGCGGATAGCCAGCTTGGACCTCGGCCTGACTGTCCCCGATGAACAGCTCCGCCGGCAGGTACCGGCGGGGATTGGCTGCGGCTACCCGACCGACCGCAACGCCCAAGTTCTCTAGTTTGGCTAGCAGTACCACCCCAATGGACCGCGAGGCCATCCATCCCGTGGCGTCGTCTGGCGTGTAGAAGGCGCCTGTTTGCTTCTGGTTGACATAGCGCTCGAAGATGTGGCCGAGGATGTCAGGGTTGATCTCATTTCCTTCGGCTTCCTCCCGGTCGTCCAGGTGCCACCGATATCGATCGAATACGTCAAAGACGCGCGCGAATGCAACGTCGCTGACGCGGATGGAATACTTCGTTTCGAGAGGGTGCTTTGCAAATACGCCGCCGTTGAGGTAGGGAACATCACCGATCAGATTCCGGGACTCGTCCGTTAGCTTTCCGCCACCTTGCGACCCGATCGCCTCGTGGAAGAGCGGGATGAGGAACGAGCCGTAGAACGCAAAGCCACGACGGTCTGCGGAACTATCCCGTGATAGTCGCTCAAGTCGGTCACGCAAGTAGTCCCGCTCGTTATTCAGTAGCCCCTTGCGTTGAAGGAAGTAAAGGAACATCAGGCGATTCAGCAGCACCGACGCATACCACCGTCGGTCCTCGATAGTCGGGATGCCTTCAATGAGACCCGGAATGGCCTTACGTCCGGCCGCGGCGGCAGCACCACCCATCAATTGATGGCATGCGTTAAATTCTTTGAAGAATGTCTCGGTGACCTTTTCGGTATTGAAGTACCGTCTTACCCGATCGCGCACGTCAAGGACGGTTACGGAGTCACGCGTTCCCGGCTCAAACCGCAGTGCCGACAGGCGTTCGACCACGTCGGTCAGCTCGCCGGGGTTCCGCTGGGTAATCCGACTCCTTCGGACTGACCCGCTTCTTCTGCGCTCGGGCCACCGCCAGAGGAGTCCATCTGGCCCGCGGCTCACGATTAGGCGCTCGTGCGAGACCAAGCTAATGGCCTTGTCTAGCTTGTCCAGCTGCTGCGAGTCCGCATTCTCAACAAGCCAGACGCCGACCCCTCGCTTGGAGGCCACTTGAGTCGCGCGGGCTGCGCCTTCGACCATCTGTCCGGTGTAGGTTGGCGCGTCCCAACCCAGTGCTGTCTGGAATAACGTTGTTAGATCGTCAGCGTCCAAGGCTTGGCGCACGGCCGCATGGACCTTTCGAATGTCAGCGCTCACCGACCTCTCCTCGGCCGAAACCCTACCGACGCGACGATGGAGAGCTCGCCTCCGACGAGCTCGGCGTCATCTACGAGTAGTGACCCATCAGCTGCTAGTGCTAGAACAAGCTCCAAGAGGTCATCTGACTTATCGCGGAGCCTGGCGTCGAGCTTCTGACTCGCGGTCTGAGTGAGCGGCCGCCGATAGAGCTCGTCGACCACGGCCCTAGCCTCCCGATCGGCGAAGATCCCCTCGGCGACGCGCTCATGATCCTGCAGCTGCTCATACACGCGCTTTCGGACGCCGCTCAGCATTCCGGTCTGGCCTTGCTTGGTGTCGGCCACCCGGTCGACGCAGCCGGCTAGAAGATCCAAGTGCCCTGGTAGTGCTGTCTGCATCGGCGTCGACGGGCTGGCAGCTGTCAGCACAAGAGCCTGGATCGGAGCGATCGGCGCAGCATCGCCGGCCCTATCGGCGAAGACGACAGAGTCGACCCCATGTTCCGAGCTGATCACGCTGAGCACGCCATGGGCGATCTGGTGGTCCCTGCCCACCTCGATTGTGGAGCGGACCCCGCTGGGCAACCGGATCACTTCATTCTCAAGCGCCGGGTTGCCTTCCGTGGCAGTTCGCCATATTTCGTAGGCGTAAGACGACGGGTCGACATCCCCAGCGGTGACGTCGTCGAAAGCGTTCGCCTTCCTTTCGTCGTATAGGCCTTCCAGCAACTCTCTCTCTTGCTCGCCCCCGAAAAATCGGTCATCGGACCCAAGCACTGCCCCTGACTGATTCAGCCGCTGAACAATCCGTTGGCGGAGCCGGAGGATGGTGTCTAGTCCATCGCCGACATCGAATGTGTAGACGACTACCTCGTCTGCTTCTTGGCCGATGCGATCGACGCGTCCAGCTCGCTGCACAATTCGGATGGTTGCCCAAGGTAGGTCGTAATTGACGACTACTCGCGAATCCTGAAGGTTTTGACCTTCCGAGAGCACGTCGGTTGCAACCAACACGCGAATCTCAGCTTGGCCCGGGGGGATCCCGCCCAGCTTTGCGTTCGACGCCGGACTGAATCGCCGAGCGACAGCCGTGGGGTCGGCACTACCACCAGACACTGAGGCGACATCAGTTACCCCCAGCCGCGCCAGTCCCTCTTGGATGTAGTCAGCGGTATCGCGATACTCCGTGAACACCAGTACCTTCTCGTGGCCATGCTCTTGGGTGGCGAGCTCTGCGAGCTTCTTAACCTTGGGGTCGGAGCTGGCGTCAACGACATCGATGGACGCCAATAGCTCGGCGACGGCGGCGATGTCCGCCTCGACGGCCTCAAGCAACGTGGCTCGATCCAAGAAGCTCGATTCCAGCCACGTAACCCCGCTGCTACGTCGGCGCACGCGCTCGTACGCCGCCACAGCGTACATCTCGGCTTGACTCCGGCTGATAGGGAGGACCAGCCCGCCAAGCCGGACACGCAGCCGCCCGGGAGCCGTGTTCGCGGCAGCCAAGTCACTTCCATCCTCGACCTCAGCGATCTCCCGCGAACCATCACCGGCCGCGAGGTCCGCGTCCACAAACGCTCCGGCACCCACCGGGATGGGGAGGCCTGCCGTCAAGGCGTGCACGAAGCTCATGTCCCGGATCCAGTGCCGTTGCAACGAAAGCAGCAGCGCTGCACGGCTGGAGCTGAGCCTCTTCAAAAGGCCAATGCGAACGATCCCTTGCAATGTGGACGAACGGTTCAACAACCGCTCCACCACCGGATCTGCGGAAGCACGTGCGTCGGCAGTCAGGTAGGCGCCGAGTCGCTGCCGAGCTAGCTGCAGACTGGTTACGACATCGACCGTCTTATCCGCGAGGGCGAGTTCAGCCTCTGCCCCTTGTTCAACCGACACCACCCTCGGCTTTCGCCGAGGAAAGTAAAACCGCTTATCGCTAGGCGCTGCAAAGCGAATGAAGGATCCGCGTTCGTCCTGCTCGGCGTAGTGCTTCTTGATGAAGCCTCTTGTCCGGCGAACGAGAAATTGCGACATCAGCGCTCGCCAGTCCTCTGCATTCTCGCTGCGTCGGAACGCCTCGAGGGACTCGGGGAGGCCGTTTCGTACACGCTGCATGAAGGGTCCGAGCCCACCGGCCGCCTCGATCGCGCGATCGGGTCTCAACTGAAGCCGGTCATCCGGGGCCAGGAACAACCCAAGTTGATCCGCTATGTCGCTGAAGTCGACGTTGTAAGGGGTGGCCGTCAGGAGCAACAAATATGGATCGTTGCGCTGAATGTAGTCCCGCACCGCGTTGTAGGTCTGGCTTCCGGCATTGCGCAGGTTGTGGGATTCGTCGACGATGACGAGCCGATACCGGGCGAAGTCAGCGAGTTGAGTGCGGGCTTGGCTGAGCGGTAAGACCCGAGCGCCGCGCAGCTGGTAATTGCGGACGTACTCCAGCCACATAGCTTCGAGGTTCTTCGGGCACAGGATCAAGGTTTCCACGCGCTCGCTGTCTTCCATGACTCGGGCGATGGCTGTAGCCATGAGCGTCTTGCCCAGTCCGACGACGTCGCCAAGCATGACGCCGCGCCGGCGCTGGAGTGTGCGTGCCGCCATCCGTACCGCTGCCGCTTGAAAGTCCAAGAGCTCGGGTGCGATGTCGTGCGGAATATCGAAGGTTGCCTGCCCCTCTCGAGCGTCGCGCGAAAGGTGGTACGCGATCTTCAGGTGCACCAGATAGGGTGAGGTTTGTCGATCCAGCTGTTGTCTATGAGGTCCGCAACCTCTTGGCTGATGTCCATCGCGTTGAGGTCATCCCAGCGGTCACTAAACCAACCTGCTAGTTGATCCGTCTCATGGCGTTCCAGCACGTCGATGGTTAGCTCGCCCTGGCGCTCGAGCCCCGACTGGGTGAGGTTGCTGGATCCTACGAATGCCACCCGCGGGGCCGCCAGATCGCGCCTGTGAGCGACGTAGAGTTTTGCGTGTAGGCGGCCCCCAAGGAACGCCTTTAGTACGACGCGCCTTGACCTCAGGCTATCGCGGAGGTCGACTAGCGTAACCAGGTCTTTCTTGCTGGGGATCCCAACAACGAGTTGCGTTTGGAAGTCTTCCAGCAACCTGTTCAGCTCGAGCTTCATACGCTTCCCGTCGACCGCGATGGCTACGCCCTTGGCTTGCAGAGCAGCGTCGCGGAGCTCTTCCCGCAGCTCAAGATCCGGACGGCTGAGCATGCCGACCAAGAGACGCGCCGCTGGGGCGCCTTCTGAGGGCTGCAGGGAGCGGACCGATTCACGAAGAAGTGACCAACCACGAATGTTGAAGTACCCCACGCAGATGTCGACAGACACCTCGTTGTATAGGGACTTCTCCAGGCCCGAGCTCAATCGCGTGACTTGATTGTCGTAGATCGTCGGCATCGGCTCTTCTAGGTAGCGCTGCGACAATCTACCGGATCGACTTACTCACGCAGCGGGCTCCCACGCAGGCGCCGGCCTCTTGCGCATTGGCCTGGGTCGCCGTCAGCTCAACGCGCCGGCCAGCTCGGAGCTGGCCATAGTTGCCCGGGTATCAGCAGCACTAGGATCATTTCTTCGGTCGAGAATTCGGTCATCTTTCATCCTCCTGTCCCATACCGGCCCTTCAGGGCCTTACGCGACCTAGTCGGGGCCGTCAGTCGTCGTTGGTGGCTGCCTACCACGCGCGCTTCAAGGACTGGTCGGCCGAGGTGCGCATGTCGCCGTGGAACATTCGATTCTGACCTCCGCGGACGGACGAAGGTCGAATCTTGAAAGATCGTAGCCAGCCGGTAAATACACCAAACGAGCGAATGGTGTACGGCCAGTCTGCACAATCATTCAACGGCGATCGTGCAGAGCGTGTGGTGGACCGCCAGATGCGATCAACGTTCGGCGGCCATCTCCCCGGCTACAGGACCGGCGCGCCTCCCATGGACACGCCTTCCCTGATGAGCATGGCGGTGAGGTCGATGTGTTCGAGCATGCGGCGACCACAGATGTCAGCAATGCCGCCAGCCTTCGTCTCCTCCGACACCACCACGCCGATCTCCCTGTCCCATAAGGTCGCCGCAACCGCGGAGATCGCCTCGGCCAGCGCTATCACCCAGGGATCCGCCTCCTCGCCGCCACGGGGGCCGGTGGGGTCGACTAGGCGCTGACCTGGGTCCTTCAGGATGTCCATTACCAGCGCAGCATGCTCACCGTTGGGTTGGAAGACTCCACGATGAGCGGCAGCCCACTGGCCGATCTCGTCGTTGTTCATGGTGATCTCGTCGAACACCAAGCGAGGAGCCCGAAGCCTGCCCTCGTCAGCAAGCTGACCAAGCAAGGCCCATACGGGCGCAAAGAACGCTCGGCGGCTGCCTCGCTCGGCAAAGGATTTCTGGCAGTACAGGAAGCTACTGGTGTCGACGCAGTAGATCGTGCGAGCTGCGAACGCCACCTCTCACGCGCCGCCTGGATTGGCCTGTAATCGGGCGAGATCACCCGACCCTAGGTGGAGCGCGCGCATCACGCGCGTCGGCTCGATGGACCCGCGCTCCACCGCCCCAAGCAGACCGCTCAGCAGCTGTGGTCCGAAGCGACTGTGAGCCCTGCTCCAGCGGGGAATCCCACTTCGCTCTTCGTCGGCGGCCGCGGGCTGCTTGACCTTGGGAGCCGGCCGCAGCTTCGGCCAAAGCTGGTGGAAGGTGGCACCGCTCACCAAACCAAGGTCGTGGACCCGATACCAGATCACCTGGCCGCTGACCTTGTAGCGGGTGCCGAGCGTCCGCAGGAGCTTGATGCGCTCCTCGTCGTCGGACTCCGCCGCAATGAGCGTCGCTTCCCGCTGTTCACGCAGGTGCTGGCCCGGCACCAGCACCGCGCCGGCGATCTGGTTGCAGCGCGCCTCGAGAGAAGTGGGCGACAGTCTGGTTCCGTGACGCCAGGGATCGCAGATCGCCCCCTCACGGCCGAGGACCAAGTGGGCGAACTCGTGGATCATCGTGAAGTTCCGGGCATTGACCGCGTCGCTCTGGTTGAGCAGCACGACTGGCGGGCCTCCCCTCGCTGCCGGCAGTGAGAGCCCCTGCAGCTCCTCCCTCGGCAGTCCGTACTGCAGCACCAGGATCCCTAAGCGGTTGAGCGCGGCGCGCCACTCTCGCAGCGCATGGTTCGAGTCTCGCCAGCGAAGCTGATCGAGGATCGGGACCCCGAGGGCCTTGCGAACACTCGCAGCATCGGCCCCTGGCTCGAGCGTCGGGATGGCTAGCGCAGGAAGCACCGTCACCTCGCCGAGCAAGGCCTGCAGATGTCGCGCACGGCGCAGCTCGCGGCGGGTAATGCGGCTTATTGGCTCGCGGCTAGCGGACGGCGAGCGGAAATCTGGTGGCGGCTCCGGGCTCTGGGGCGGCTGCGGCAGCAGCAGCACGTTCACTGATACGCCGTACTCGTCGGCCAAGCGCTCGAGCTGGCTGAAGGTGGGGTGCGAGCGGCCCTCCTCCCAGTCGCGGATCGTCTGCGGTTCGCGGCCGGTGCACTCCGCCGCCTCGGCCACTGAGGCAAGCGCCGAGGTCCGTGCCCATACCAGGACTCGCGGCTCGACCGGAACGACTTCAGCCATCGGCGGTATCCCTCACGCCTACACGGTAGCGGACGGTCCAAACCGCGGCAGGCCGGCCGTGACTGCTTCCCAACTCGGGTCAGCAACCCTGCCAGAAACGCTTCCTCGCACATACACCAACGTTGGTGTACGCTGGCCCTATGGGTGACCGGTCGATTCTCGCACTGCTGCCCGATGAGCTGCCGCTCACATATCGATCGGTGCCCACTGAGGAGCAGGCGTGGCGCGGCCGGCTCTTGCCTACGGTCTGGATCCCCTATCGCGACGAGGCCCTCAGCTGGTGGGCCGCGCTTGCCAGGGATCACCAGTGGGGGGCTGGGATGCGGCGGACGGTGTCAGAGACAACGGACGAGTACCTCGCCGAGGCGTTCGCCGTCGCTTGGGAAGAACGGCGACACCGGTGACTCGCATACTGGCCTACGTGCGAGTCTCGACCGAAGAACAGGCTGTGTCGGGCGCAGGTCTGCAGGCGCAGCGCGCCGCGATCCTGGCGGAGTCGAACCGTCGGGGCTGGTCCGTCGACGACGTGACCTTCGTTGAGGACGCCGGCTTCAGCGGCAAGGACCTCAAGCGGCCGGGCATTGTCCAGGCGCTTCACGCCTTGCAGCGCGGGGATGCGGACACGCTCGTAGTCGCCAAGCTCGACCGGCTCAGCCGGTCCATGTCGGACTTGACGCGATTGCTCGGCGTCGCGAGCAAGCAAGGCTGGGCGCTGATCGCCCTTGATGTGGCGGTCGACACTTCGACGCCGACCGGCGAAGCGATGGCGCACGTGATCGGAACGTTCAGTCAGCTGGAGCGTCGGTTGATTGGGCAGCGCACAAAGGAGGCGCTAGCTATGAGGCGGGCGGCCGGCGTGCGCCTTGGACGTCCAGCCCTCATGCCCCGAAATGTGGTCGACCGCATTGTGCAGCACCGTACCGCCGGTCTAACGCTGAAGGCCATCGCCGATCTGCTCAACAGCGACCGCGTGCCTACCGCTCAAGGCGGCAAGGCGTGGTACCCGTCCACCGTTAGCAAAGTGCTCGCGTCGGCGGCGGCCCAGAAGTGACCCGGCACGAACTCCGCCTCCGGTGCGCCGAGTTCTACGTAGACCTGCACCTTATCGAGCATCAGTCGCGCTGGCTGGCGGTCGCCCATACGCCCGACGGACCGAGCATGGGCTGGGGCGCTCAGTGGTTCAACGCGACGATCATGGCGCTCCAGCCGTTCGACGGCCGTATCACTGAATTGATGAGTGACATATCGCCGCGACAGCAGCGCGAGAACACCGGTGGCTAGGCGCGGACGGCCCACGAAGATGGACCCGATAGTGATTGACCGCCTAACCTGGCTGCTGGCGCATGGCATGGATCGCGGGGCGGCGGCCGAGGACGTGGGCATCGGACGCGCCACGTTCTACCGCTGGCTGAACGATCCGCGGCCTGAGTTCGACGGCCTGCGTGACGCCGTTGATCGCGCCGAGGCCGAGGCGGAGATGGCGGTGACGTGGAACATCGTCAGGCGATCGGCGACTGACTGGCGTGCTGGTCTGGCGTGGCTTCGCGCGCGGTACCCCGAGCGGTGGGGGACGCCGGTTTCGGCCTGCCGCCATCGGAAGGGCTGACTTTTGAGACAAATTTCGCGAAACGCGCACCGGTCGTTCCCCTCTCGCTCCATGCCGTCATCTGGTTTGTCCCCCGGCTAGTTACTCTTCTCGTTCTGCCGTGAGCTCCGCGGCGGCCGCCATGAGACGCTGGGCAATGGCGCGTGCTCCGTCCGCGTCGAGGTCAAACTCGACGCCGCACCCCCACGGCTCGTCGTTGCCTGGATGATTGAGGCCAATGGTCACGCGAGTCGGATGCACCTCGGTCGATACCCCGACGTGTGTCACGCAGAGGTCAACTATTTCGGTTTCTCCGGGTGGGTAATAGGTCGCGCGCTTGATTCCGATTTCCGTCTCCATAAAGTCCACCGTCCACCTCCTGTTCAAGTCATCATCGATCGGCTCGTCCGACCTCAAAGCGAGTTGCCTCAGACCTGCCCGCGAATGAGCCCTGCTCGCGTCGACGGCAAGTCTCAGGGCGGTTCAGCCTCAAGCCCGAGGGTGAGGCTCGGCATACCGCCGTTAACCGGCACAACCGGCACATGAGATCCAGCATCCGTATTCGGCGTGTCACTTGTGCCACTTGTGCCGCTTGTGCCCGAGCTAAGCGGCAAGTATCGGAGCCATGCATCCGCAAACTGGTGCGCGCCGTAGCCGCGCTGGGTGTCAGACCCAACCCGCTTGTGCGTCGGCTTGATTCCGAAACCTCGGAGCAGCTTCGCGAGGTAGTGCGCGCTGATGGGCTTGTCGCGGATGTCACCCCACGGTGACTCCTCGACGTTTGCCAGCTCGTGGATCAGGTCCGAAGTCTTCAGCCACTCGTCCCCCGACTGGGTAAAGACCGCGCGAGTGTCGGCCAGTAATCGGATGCCGTAATCCTGCTCATCGGTAACGTCCGCGCCGATGTGGAGCCCGATAGCGGCCAGACGCGCCTGCTCGGGCCATGCGCCTCCCGCCGCGTCGGCTATGGCGAGGAGCGGTTCCCACGAGTCCTGTTGCCGGTCGCTGAGCTCCTCCGGCAGTGCGTCATCCGGAAGGGTTAGGGTGTTGAGGGACGCGACGTGGGCTGCGAGTGCATCTCGAAGCGGATGCCCGAGTTCGCGCGCACGTCGTGACCGCAGGCGTTCGACCCGTTCGGTCTTGGTACGCCGCCGCATGACGATAGGAATCGCACGCGTAGCCACCGTGTCTGGCACGCTGCCGAGCCCTGCGATCGCCTTTGGCGTGTAGATCTCGAAGCTGTCGAGGTCGTTGCGCGCTGTATTCCAGCGACTGACCGTGACGCCGCGTCGGTTGCCTGCGTTCAAGTACGCGCGCAGGCCCTCGAACTGGGTGGACCGATCCTTGAAGACCGCGTCGATCTCATCGAGCAAGACGGTCGGGTGGTCGCGGTGGGTCCGCCGATAAAGGACCGCTTCGCTCGGCCGGATGTCGCTCCATGGTCGAGGGACCAGCGGCTCCATCGTCTCCAGCAGCCGTGTCTTGCCCGACTCCGGCGCGACCGACCGAATCCATAGAATGGGACTTGCGTCGGCCTTATCGTAGCCGTGCGCATGCGCGATCCACAGTGTGATGGTCACGGCCTGGGCGGGGTCACTAAACGACACAAAGCGGCACAGGTGCTCCCGAATGGCGTCGAGAACACCAGCGAGGCTGGACGGGACTGGCTTGTCGGTCGTTGGGGATAGTGGCCGCGCCGTGGCTACGAGCTGGCGCACGAGCTCCGGCGTCGTGTCGGCCGCGTCACCCTTGTCCGGTGCATCTGGCCAGTCGACGAGGCGGATGCCGGCGGCACTGCCTGCGACGGCGGTCGCGATGCGCCGCATGTGGGCGCGTCCGGCATCATCAGCATCGGGCCACAGGACGACATCGCAGCCGGCAAGGATCGCCAAGGCCTCGAGACTTGGGATCGCAGCAGCACCGCAGACAGTCCCGACGGCTTGGATACCGGCTGCGATGACTGCATCGGCAGCTGGCTCGCCTTCGGTCAGGACGACTGGTAGGTCGAGGTTCCAGTTGCTGGCGTCCTGGCTGCGGTACAGCGGGACGCCGTGCACTGACTGGTCGCCGAGTCCGAGACTGCCGTCTGGCCGCCGCCAGAGATACTTCTTCCCGTCTGAGGTCGGGATGCGCTCGTGGATGGCGACAAGTTGGCCGTCGGCAGCCCGTATCTCATAGCGGGTCGACGAGCTGCGCGAGTGGCGTACCAGCCGGACCCCAGCCGGTTTGGGGTTGAGGAAGAGGTCCTTGAGCGTCCAGCCGATGGCTGCCACCACCGCATCGGTCTCGCAGCCGGCGAAACAGTGAATGAGGATCTTTCCATCGGCCTGCTTCGCGCTCAGCGAGTTCGATCGGTCCTCGTGAGCCCGGCAGCGCATGACGAAACCATCGCCAGAGCGTCGGACGTTCTCATGGACGTCGAGGAACTCGCTGAGCGCAGGCATGACTAGAAGCTGACCTCGTCGGACTGCGAGGTGCCCGCTGGCCAGGCGTTGACCACGTGGTCGTAGCCGTTGGCATTCGTTTCGATCTCGATGTCGAGGCCCTTCCCGATGAGGCCGCCCGGGTCGACCTCCTCATCGACCCGCACCGTGCGGGCCAAGAGGCTTTCCACCAGCACGCGGGCGATGGCGCCTGAGCCGGTCTTCGTCGATGTCCGGCGGCTGACCTGTTTCGGGCTTCCGTCTGGGTCGAGCGCGTCGAAGGTCCACTCGAGATAGGGGCCGAACTTTCCTTCGCCCTCGCTGACGTCGACGAGCGTGGCAGGGTAGCGGCCGGGTGGCAGGGATTTGGGGGTGCTGAACTTTAGAGCCGTCATTGGTTCTTTCCTTCTGCTTGAGGCTACCGTCAGGTTTCATGGCACGGGCAACAACGGATACCTCCGCGTCGCGCACGCATCTGGCTAGACCTTTATCGCGAGACGGGTGGTGCCCTCGGCAGGGACGAACGATTTGCGGCACCGGCGGTTTTATCCATCCGGCTCGATCCTCGAGGAGCCGCAGGCGCTCGCGGCCAGACCGATGAATGTGCGGATCGCGCGCACCGCCTGATACGGGTACATTTCGAAGTGGCGCTGGCAGAGGGCCACCCCTTGTGGCCGGCACACGGGCGGAGCAGGGCACATGCGGATCGTGCAGAGGACGCCGCCGACCCCTACCGGATCCGCGTCTCTCGGTCGACCTTCCGGAACGGTATCGCGCTCAGTTCGCGTCAGCTTGGCCCGCGGGCCAATGCGCGGCTGGCTGGTCACCGGGGCGGCCTCATGTCCCGCGAATCGGCACCCGACGCACGGCGGTGTCGGAGGCGGTGGGTGGCGCCGGTACTCGGGTCGGCTGTCATGGCTGCTGCATCGATGAGCGCCCGGATCAGGCGCTGCTGTTGGCTGGTAAGACTGCTAAGGGGCACTACGCGTGGCCGTGGGGCCGAAGGTTGCGTCTGGGCCGCAGCGTCACTCGGAGCGTCAACGTCGCTCATCGGTCGATGGGCTGTGAGGATACCGGCGGCTTTAGGGTGCCTACGTCATTTGACGCATGCGGACGCGGCGGATTCGTCGTAGACCAAGCAGCACAGCGGGGAGCGATGACGCGCGGACCACATTCATGGCCGCCGGGGGACCGCGTCGAGCCACTGGCGAACCCGACCCGCCCTTGAGTCGAGGTGCTTCTTCATGCGACGTTCCGTGTCTGTGTTCGCCATTGTCGTTGCACTTCTCCTAATGGGTGCAAGTCCCGCCTTCGCAGCGAAGCCGACCCATTCACCCTCCGAAGTCCTCGAACCGCTTGAACTTCCCGCTGGCACGGCGTGCGAATTTGGCATCACGCTCGTCACGACCGACCTCAAGGCGAAGACCAGCATCTGGGAGGATGCTGACGGCACTGTGCGGATCTTGGACCGCGGTTTCGCCGCGGGCTATGCCGAGAGCGACGAGGGCCGCCGGACAACGCATCGCGGCGGTTACCGCATCGAAGTCGTGATTCACCCCGATGGCTCGCTCGACTTCTCCGGCAGCGGAACCTTGTTTGCCTGGTACTTCGCAGGCGACGCAATCGTCGGCCTTGCTGCTCCGGGTGCCTATGCCGTCAAGGGCCACCTGACGGAGTCGTATGCGCCCGACGGATCGTTGATCGCCGCCCGCTTTTACGGCGGCAACGTAATCGATCTATGCGACGTCCTCGCCCCGGACCCCAGTTAGTAGATCTATAGAGCCGCCAGTAACCGCCTTCCACGGAGAGGTATTTGGCACTGCGTGCGACCCGAGTCATGCGGCGAGACCGATCTTTGTCGAGGTCACTCCTACGTGCCAGTTAACTCAAGGCACCCTGGCCTATACCCCGGAAAGACGCAACGTGTCAAGCATCTGCGTCGAGCGATCGATTATTTCTTCGAACCACTCGTCGGTGGCGTAGGTCAGGATTGTGAAGGGGCGGCCGGCGACATCGAGCGTCGTCAAGCGAAGCCGCTCGCCTGGAGCGAGCCAGTACTCGTCTTCCCCGAGCGGGAACAGGTACGCGACCTCGCCCGCATCGTCACTCGGGCACGGATCAGTGCCCTCGGGTAGCAACACGTCAACCTGAATGCCCGAGTAGCCGGCCACGTTGACCGGTCTCGCTGCGGACGTTTCGAGCATGGCGCTCTCCTCGAGCCACTCGGCGACGGCGCCCGGCGTTGAGGCGAGCAGGCGCGTATCCGCGCCGACACAGGGTTGCGCGTAGACGACTTGGATGCGGCCGAAGTCGACGCCGCCGATCATATGCATGCCCTCCTCTGCAGGGAGTTCTTCACCGATGTCCTCGATGAGAAGGCCAGCGGCATCGAGGTAATCGCGATAGGCAGACCAACCGTCATCGGGCACCTCGAATGTCACGACCGGCTCGAGATGCGTAAAGCGATACGGGCGTCCTTGCTCGAGGCTGACAGGATCCCCTTCACCCTCTCGAATGCCGGGCGGAACCGCGATTGAGGTGATCGCAGCGCTGGACGGACCGGCCGTCTCGCCTGTCGAAGTGGCGAATGGAGGGCTAGATTGGTAGTCAGCGAGCCCGCCTATGCTTCCACGAATCAGGGTCACCATGAAAGCGGCTGCCGCGACGAGCACCACCAACCCCCCGCCGGCAAAAGCGACGAGAGCTGATCGCCGGGAGAGTACGGCATTCCGCCGGTTGGATTGTGCATCCAGCGCGCCGCGTCCCAAGACCCGATACACCGGCACGGGATCGACGATACCCTTCAGCCGCCGTCGCCCACGCGGAATGTACGTTACTTGAAGATAGCTGCGGGTCAGGGCCCGGACCGTGTCGCTGACGAGGACCTCGCCCGGCTCGGCGACGGAGCAGATGCGAGCCGCGATGTTGACGGCGCTGCTGACGATGCCCTGCTCGGCGTCGTCCTCCACCTCGCCGGCGTGAACACCGATGCCGGCGCGGATCGGCTCGCCGTCTCCCTCACTGTCTTGTAGCTCCGCCTGGACGGCGAGGGCCGCCTCAACCGCCTGGCTAACGGAGTCAAAGACAACGTAGAAGGAGTCACCCTCGGTCCGGATCTCGGCCCCGTCGAAGTGGCCGATCGCCTCGCGCACGGTGCGCCGGTACCGCGTCAGCAGCTCGCGGGCGGCGCGGTCACCGTGCCGCTCGGCGAACGCCGAATAGCCCCGGATGTCGCTGAATAGGAAGCCGCGAGTCTGCGCAGGCACCGAATCCCCTCATTGCTCGGGACCCGTCGAGCTTAGCAGGAGTCTGCGCTGGCGGACATCACCGTTGCGTCAGCCTGCGCGTCCCCGGCCTGGAGAATGAGGCGAGAACATCCGGTTCGGCACGCCGGCTCGGATATCCGACCCGGCTGATACATAACTGCGGTTTCCCAATCGGCGCATGCGCGAACTTCTACGTCGATTGGAGCGTGCACCACGACGAGCAGGAGGATCGCATCAGCGATGTGCGGCGATTCGACGCCGCACGCCCCACCGAATTGCAATTTCCAAAATCGACGTGCCGGTTGGCGCTGTCCGACTACCGAAGCGAGGTGGTCCGATCCGCAACACTGGTCCGCGAGGCTTACCTCGCCGATGGCGACAAGATCGTCGAGGGGCCGGAGGTCCGAGCGCTGTACGAGGCCTTTGCGCCGATTCGACACACACGTCGCTCGGCACGACGAGACGGCGCAGCCCATGGCAGGACTAGCGCTCGACGGCGAGATCCGGCTGGGTCAAACCTGACAGTGGCGCAAGCGACATTGGAAGACCGAGGTCGTCGTCGCGTCGCTGGAGATGCTGTCCGGTCGCTCGAAGAAGGAGTACGCGCGCGAGGCGGAGGCCGTGGCGAGTGATCCGTCAGGTGCGCCTGCCTCGGCATCGATCGCTGCAAACGGCGCGAATGGTGCTGCGGACGAAGCGCTGGAGGCCGTCGTCGCCATGTGAACCGTCGGGCGACGGAACGTTCCCCCGGTTCCGTCGCCCGATCAGCGCGTGGCGCGCGTTTATACTGGCCGCCCGCGGCAGCCCTTGGTGAGCTGACGCGCAGCCCGAGAGGACGCATGAGCCACGAGTATCCCTATAACGGAAGCCTGAGCCGATGGGAAGAGATTGCCCCTGGCCTGGCGGTCGTCGGTGTCCAGGCACTCGAGGAGCCGTTCTCCTTCGCGCCGGGACAGTACGCCACGCTGGGCCTCGTCGGTCCGGATGGCGGCAAGCTGATTCAACGGCCCATGAGCATCTCGTCATCCGCCGATGACCTGTCGGAATACGAGTTCTTCATCAGGCGCGTGGAGGGTGGGGGATTGACCCCGCTGCTGTGGGAGCGCTCGGTCGGCGACGCCATCAACATCAAGGGCGCAAAGGGAAAGTTCCTGCTCCAGGAGGATGGCCGGCGCGGCCTGTTCATCGCGTCGGGAACCGGGCTGGCGCCGTTCATCAGCATGATCGAGACGCTCCGTGGCCGCGGCCAGACTCGGGACATCGTGGTGCTGCACGGCGTCAGCTACGACTACGACCTCGCTTGGCGCGAACAGCTCACGGAGCTGGAAACCGGCGGAGGGTTCCCCCTGCGCTATGTCGGCACGGTCTCGCGCGCTCGACAGTGTCCCGATTGGTCCGGCTGCACCGGTCGCGTGGAAGCGATCACGGCTGACCAGCTCGACGCGCACGAGATGACGCCAGAAAACACGACCATTTACCTATGCGGAAATCCGGAAATGGTGAGCGCCGTGGAAGAGATCGCCTCGGAGCGTGGATTCCCGCCGGAGCAGGTGCGCAAGGAGCTGTATTGGCCCAAGGGCCGGGCGCATTGAGCCCTGAACCGGGAGCCGAACGCTTCTACCTCACCACCGCGATCTTCTATCCGTCGCCCATGCCCGCGTTGCATTCGCTGTTCGAGGCTATCGGCGCCGATGTGGTCGCGCGCTATCAGCGCCTCCAGGGCCGCGAGACGCGATTTCTGACGGGCATGGACGAGCACTCGGCCAATGTCGAGCGCGACGCAGGCGAGGCGGGCATCGACCCACGTGAGCTGATCGACCCGTGGGCTGCCACCTGGAAGGCCACGTTCGAGCAGTTTCGGATCAGCGCGGATCGGTTCATCCGCACCACTGACCCCGACCATGCCGTGGCGGCGACCGAGATGGTCCGCCGCGCGCAGGCCAATGGTGACGTGTACGAGGGGCTGTACGTCGGCTGGTTCTGCAACGGCTGCAACGAGTTCAAGACTGATCAACAGCTGGTGAATGGACGCTGTCCGGACCATCCCACGCTCGATCCGCAACGCCTCGAGGAGCACAATTACTTCTTCCGGCTCTCCGCCTATCAGGAACGGCTTGAGCGGCTGTACGCCGAGAATCCGTCGTTCTGCGAGCCGGAGCACTTCCGCAACGAAGTCCTCGGGTGGCTGCGCGACGGACTGCGCGACTTCTCCATCAGCCGATCCGGCACGGAGTGGGGAATTCCCTTTCCAGGCGACGAGAAGCACCGCATCTACGTCTGGTTCGACGCCCTCACCAACTACCTCACTGGCGCAGGATTTCCGAATGACGCCGCCGAGATGGAGCGATGGTGGCCGGCCGACCTGCACGTCATTGGCAAGAACATCACGCGCTTCCATTGCCTGTACTGGCCGGCCATGCTGATGAGCGCGGGTGTGCCGCTGCCGCGGCAGGTATTCGCCCACGGTTTCATGCTCGATCGCGGCGAGAAGATGAGCAAGACGACCGGCAACAGCCAGGATCCGCATGAGATGGCGGAGCGGTTCGGCGTCGATGGCGTGCGCTACGTCGTGCTGCGCGAAGTTCCCTTCGAGCGTGATGCCGATGTCACCTACGACGGCTTCGTGCGTCGCTACAACGCGGATCTCGCCAATGACCTCGGCAATTTCGTCAATCGCACGGTGAGCATGAGCAACCGATACCTGGACGGGGTCCTGCCGCCCGTCACGGACTCGAAACAGGCTGTTGACATCGAGATGAGCGCCACCGTTGGACGGGTCGTGGAGCGGTATCGCGCGTCCATGGACGACTACCGTCTGGCCGATGCGCTGGCTGCCATGATGGAGCTTGCCGGCGCCGGCAACGGCTACGCCGAGGGCCAGGCACCATGGAGCCTGCACAAGGCGGGAGAGACTGCGCGACTCGGCCAGGTCCTGGCCGTGATGGCGGAGCTGTGCCGGATCATCGGCCACCTGCTGGCTCCGGTGGCGCCGGATGGCGCGCGGCGCCTGCACGAACAGCTTGGCACGCCCGCTCCGTACGATGCGCGCGCCGTCGGAGGTCCGGGCCTCGACGCGCTTGTGACATGGGGTTCGGGACCGTCGGAATGGCGCACCGGAACGCCGAGCCCGATCTTTCCGCGAATCGACCAGGAGGCCGCAGTCTGAGCCGTCGCGGGACGCCCGAGCACCTTGCGGGGCTGGTCGACTCTCATGCCCACCTCCAGCACGAACGGTTCGACGAGGACCGCGATGCCGTCATTGACCGGGCCGTGGCCAGCGGAATCGAACGGATTCTCGTCCCTGGTTGGGACCTGGCCTCCTCCGAGGCCGCGCTGAAGCTGGCGGAGCGATATGCGCCTGTGGTGCAAGCCTCGGTCGGCATCCACCCGCATTACGCCCACGAGATGAACGACGAGGGTTGGGACCGGCTGGCGTTACTTGCTGGCGAGCCTCAGAACCGGGCCATCGGTGAGATCGGGATCGATCTGTTTCGTAATCTCTCGCCGCCGGAGGTGCAACGTGAGGCATTCGCCCGCCAGCTCGCCCTTGCCGCGGAGCATGGACTGGCGGTGCTCGTCCACGATCGTGATGCGCACGCGGAGGTATCTGCCGCGTTGCTGGGTTGGAATGGGCGCGACGGCACGATCGTGCGGGGCGTGCTCCACGCTTTCTCCGGCGACGCAGCCATGGCTCGAAGCCTCACGGACGCGGGCTTCGTCGTCAGCTTCGCGCTGCCGCTGGCCTTCCGTAGCGCCGCAGGCCCTCGCGACGCCGCGCCACAGGTCCCCGATGGCCGGTACCTGGTCGAGACGGACGCGCCCTACCTCGGCCCGGACCGTGAGCGTCGAAACGAGCCGACCACGACGCTGCGCGTGGTTGCCGAGCTGGCGCGCCTGCGCGGGACCGATCCTCTGGCCCTCATCGGCCCGATCCGCCGTGCGTATGACGCCTTGGTTGGACCCGAGTGAGCGCTCGCTCGAGGAGTGGGCGGAAGTTGGCACGCCGGTTGCTCATCACCGGCCGCGGCGCGTGGCAGTTGCCACCCGTGACTCGTATCGAAAACAGGAGGGTCCCAGCGCATGGGCCAAGTCAACGTCAACACCCCCAACGATGGCGGCGTGTCAGGTGAGCCGACGGGCAGCAGCGGCGCCGGTTTCATCCTCGGCATCATCGTTGCGATCATCGTCATTGCCGCGCTTGTCTACTTCCTGGTGCTGAACCCGGGCAATGGCGGAACCGATCCCGGCAACGGCGGAACCGATCCCGGCAACGGTGCGACTGACGACGGCGGCGCAGTCGATCCGACCGATGCGGCTGATCCGACCGATGCGGCTGATCCGACCGATGCCGGTGCGGCCCCCAGCGGGTGGGTCCTCGTCGATCGCGCCTGATCGATCACTCGCTACTTCTGCGGGAAGCGGCGTCTCGGTCTCCGGGCCGGGGCGCCGCTATTTCATGCGGATTTGTTTGACATTCGCGCTCCGAGAGTGCTACCTTGGCACTTAGCACTCTCAACGGTTGAGTGCCAGTCAGGGGTCGACAGCGGTCCCATGCTGGCCTCCCAACGCTGAGTGATTCAACACCGTCGTATCGGTTTCCCATGCTAGGAGGCACTACGTACACATGGCCAAGAAGGTCAGCGGCACGGCCACCGGGCTCAAGCCCCTCGGGGATCGCCTCGTGGTCCAGCCAAGCCCGCGCGAGGAGATGACCAAGAGCGGCATCGTCCTCCCGGATACTGCCAAGGAGCGCCCGCAGGAGGGCACCGTCCTGTCTGTCGGCCCCGGCCGTACCCTCGATGATGGATCGCGAGAGCCGATGGAGCTCAGCAAGGGCCAGAAGGTCCTCTTCCAGAAGTACGCCGGCACCGAGTTCAAGTTCGAAGACGAGGATCTGCTGATCCTGTCCCAGAAGGACATCCTGGCCGTCATCGAATAGCGGACCCGCTCATTCGAGTCTCAACCCGATTTGCCGCGACCCGCTGCAGATCACCCAAGGAGGATTACGAGAACCGTGGCGAAGCAGCTGCTGTTCGAGGAAGAGGCGCGTCGCTCATTGAAGCGCGGCGTCGACAAGATGGCCGATGCCGTCAAGGTCACGCTTGGCCCCAAGGGCCGATACGCTCTCCTCGACAAGAAATTCGGCGCACCGACCATCACCAATGACGGTGTGACCATCGCACGCGACATCGAGCTCGAGGACCCGTACGAGAACATGGGTGCTCAGCTGCTCGAGGAAGTCGCCACCAAGACGAACGACGTGGCCGGCGACGGCACCACGACGAGCATCGTCCTGGCCCAGGCCATCATCACCGAAGGCCTCAAGAACGTCACCGCCGGCGCCAGCCCGATGGGCCTCAAGCGCGGACTCAGCAAGGGCGTCGACGCGATCGTCGAGGAGATCAAGCGCCTGTCGAAGCCGGTCGAGACGACCGAGGACATCGCGCACATCGCCTCGATCAGCGCCCGCGACACCGAGATCGGCGAGATGATCGCCCAGGTCATGGACAAGGTCGGGAAGGACGGCGTGGTCACCGTCGAGGAGAGCCAGGGGCTCAAGATGGAGACCGAGTACGTCGAGGGCATGCAGCTCGATCGCGGCTACCTGTCCGCCTACATGGTCACCTCGACCGATGGCGGGAAGATGGAGGCCACGCTCGATCAGCCGTTCGTGCTCGTCACCGACAAGAAGATCAGCGCGGTCGCCGACATTCTTCCGACACTCGAGAAGACCGTTTCGACCGGCAAGCCGCTCCTGATCCTTGCCGAGGACGTGGACGGTGAGGCGCTGGCGACGCTGGTGGTCAACAAGCTGCGTGGCACGATCAACGTGCTCGCGGTGAAGGCCCCCGGCTTCGGAGATCGTCGCAAGGCCATGCTGGAGGACATCGCGACCCTGACCGGGGCGCGCGTCATCAGCGAGGAGGTCGGGCGCAAGCTCGACAGCGTGCAGCTCGAGGATCTCGGGCAGGCGCGTCGCGTGACGGCAACCAAGGACGCCACGACCATCATCGAGGGCAAGGGCTCCGAGAGCGCGATCAAGGCCCGCATCGGGCAGATCAAGCTCCAGATCGAGGACACCACGAGTGACTTCGATCGCGAGAAGCTCCAGGAGCGTCTGGCGAAGCTTTCGGGCGGCGTTGCTGTCCTGAAGGTCGGCGCTGCCACCGAGGTCGAGCTCAAGGAGAAGAAGCACCGTATCGAGGACGCCCTGTCGGCGGCTCGCGCGGGCGTCGAGGAGGGCATGGTCGCCGGCGGCGGCTCGGTCCTCATCCATTCGCTTCCGGCGCTTGACAAGGTCAATGTGACCGGCGATGAGTTGATCGGCGTCAACATCCTGCGCCGCGCGCTGGAGGAGCCACTCCGACAGATCGCGATCAACGCCGGCCAGGAAGGCTCGGTCGTCGTCGAGGCGGTTCGCAAGCTCAAGCCGGGCAGCGGCTATGACGCGCAGAAGGGCGAATACGGCGACCTCTTCGCGTCCGGCGTCATCGACCCGGCCAAGGTGACCCGATCGGCGCTCGAGAACGCTGCATCCATCGCCGGACTGCTCCTCACGACCGAGACGATCATCACTGATCTTCCGGAGAAGGAGCGATCAATGCCGGGTGGCGGGATGCCACCTGGTGGCGGGATGGACTTCTAGAGGGTCCGATAGCGTCCGGTGGTGTGCGCCACCGTCCGGACTAAGCACGATCGGCGTCAAAGAGGCGGGTTCCCATCCGTGGGTGCCCGCCTCTTATGCTGCCAACATTGCTATCGGAGGCGGCTCCAGGACCGATGCTAGCCGGCGTCGATCACCGGCGGCTTACCGGCGCCGGAGGCGCGCCAGCAGCTCGGCGGCCTCGGGCGTGAGCGGCGATGAGATATCGCGGCAGCGCGCTGCGTCGCCCCGTACCTCATCGGATCGATGGTGTCGGCGTCGACGATCCGTAACGCAGGCAGCCGCTCGGGCGACGAGGCTGCGAAGACCATCAACGATTATGTCGTTACTGACATGTGTGCTGAGTGCGACTGACGGGCGCCCTGCCCAGGACGGATGAGACAAGGTCGAGCCAGCCTGGAGATCCCGGGGCTGAGCTCGGGCGCCGGGCACGACGAGACCCCGGCCAGCTGGAGACGGTCGAGGTCGAGGCGATAGGGGAGGGAGAGCGCGATGCCCTGGCGCCACAGGTCGCGGCTTGACGGTCGCGCCGCAAGGCGCCTAGTGTTCGCGCACGCGATGGCCGCTGTATGCGCCAGCGGAGGTGCGAATGCACGAGGTCTCGCCGATGACCGAGCCGATCGTCTTCATGAGCCGCCGCCACGTCAAGCCGGGCCGGACCGCGGAAGGCCGCGGATAGCCCATGGCGCACCCGCGGCTCAAGAGCATCCGCTCGCCCGATGATATCTTCCGCGCTGACAAGATCCTCGGGCGGACCGTCGAGATCGGCGAGCAGACCGTCGGTCGAGGGACGATTCAGCCCGGCTGGCGCTGGTCGGTGGATGTCAAGCCGATCGTCGGAACCCCGTCCTGCGCCTTTCGCCATCTGGGCCTGGTGCTCAGCGGACGCATGCACGTGCGCATGGATGACGGAACCGAGCTGGAGGTCGGTCCGGATGATGTGTTCGAGATCCCACCCGGACATGACGCGTGGGTTAGCGGCGACGAGCCACTCGAGACGGTCGAGTTCGCCGGCATCTTCGGGTTCGGACGCCCAACCGCCGGCGAGAGCTTCGTGGCCACCGTGGTGGTGACCGACGTGGTCGACTCGACCGCCACCATCGAGCGACTCGGCGAACGAGCGTGGCGGTCCACGCAGGCCGCCCACTACGACCAGATCCGACGCGTTCTCGACCGACACCGCGGAGTGCAGGTGGCGACCACGGGCGACGGGATGCTCGCGACGTTCGATGGAGCCGCTCGCGCCATTCGGGCAGCGTCAGAGGTCCACGTCGGTGCGGAGCGGCTCGGACTTCGGGTGCGCGTCGGCATGCACACGGGCGAGGTCGAGCCGGTACCCGGCAACATTCGCGGTCTCGCGGTGCACGTCGCATCGCGCATCATGGCGGCAGCTGGACCCGGCGAGACGCTCGTCAGCGCCACGGTTCAGGAAATGGTCTCTGCCGACGACATCGCCTTCGAGGACCGCGGAGAGCATCAGCTCAAGGGCATCGCGACGGCAAGACGGCTATTCGCGGCGCGCACGCGCGCCTCGGGCGCTGCTGGGGAGATCGGCCAGCTGCACGATGGGGACGAGGGGCGGTAGGCGCGTTGCAGCGTCACGGCGAACAGTCGCGCCGGGTCGGTCAGGTGTCCGCTCCTGCGAAGTCAGCGAATTGCGGGCGCCGGAATTGTCGAGATGGAGACCCCGTTGTTCGTCATGGATGTGATCGGCGCCGAATGTGCGCCGCAGGTGTGACGGAGGACCCAATGCGCTACGTGATGTTCACCTACGTCGACCCCGATGATGCCGCGGCATGGGAGGAATGGTCCCCCGAGGAACAGGCGGCCGATGTCGACCGCCACCGTGCCTGGTTCGGCAAGTATCGGGAGCACGTCGCCGGCGGTGAGGAGCTCGATCTGCCTCGCGTGGTGAAGACGCTGCGGGCAGGCCGGCAGGGAGGCGAGATCGTGGTCACCGACGGACCCTACGTCGAAACGAAGGAGGTCCTCGGAGGATTCATCATCATCGATGCCGCCGACATCGACGCGGCCATCGCGATGGCTCGTGAGTGGCCGTCCCTGATGAGCCAGCCCAACGCGACCGTGCAGGTGCAGCCCGTTTTCGTGCGCGACTGAAGGTTGGCACGCCGGCTGCATTTGTCGGATGCATGGAACTCGTCGCCGTCATGATCGTGCTCGCGGTCGGCATCATGCTCGAGTGGGGGAGCCGAAGCCCACGCCCCATCCGCGTCCGAAGCCGCCGCCGCTAGGCACCGCTCAGCGCCGCCCCGGTGGCGCGCCTAGAATCGGGGTGATGCCCGAAGCCGCCGCCGCCATACCCCCGCGACTCGCGCCGAAGGAGATCCTGGATCGCCTGAATCCGCCCCAGCGCGAAGCGGTCAGCCATCTGCGCGGGCCCCTGCTGATCTTGGCCGGCGCCGGCAGCGGGAAGACGCGCGTCCTCGCCCATAGGGTGGCGTATCTCATTGCAAGTGGACTCAAGCCGTGGCAGATCGTGGCCGTCACCTTCACCAACAAGGCCGCTGGCGAGATGCGGGAGCGCATCGCGGCGCTGATTGGCACTGAGGCTGCTCGCGAGGCGACCATCGGTACCTTTCACGCCATCTGCGCGCGCGTTCTGCGGCGCGACGGCGCCGCCGTCGGTCTGACGCGAAGCTTCACCATTTACGATCGGGCCGACCAGGTGGCGCTCGTCAAATCGGTCCTGAAGCGGTTGGACCTCGATGAGAAGCGCTTTAGCCCGAATGGGATGCTGGCCTGGATCGGTCAGCGCAAGGACGAGCTGGCCGATGTCGCCACAGCCAAGCGGCAGGCAGCGAACTACTACGACGAAACCGCCGCGAAGGTGTACGAGGGCTACCAGAGACAGCTCGGCGAGGACGATGCGGTCGACTTCGATGACCTGCTCATGCGCACCGTGTTTCTGTTCGAGCAGCACCCCGACGTGCTTGCGCGCTACCAGGGTCGCTGGCAGCAGGTCATGGTCGACGAGTACCAGGACACGAACCGCGCTCAGTACCTGATCTGCCGCCACCTGTCCGCCAAGCACACCAACCTCGCGGTGGTCGGCGACGACGATCAGAGCATCTACTCCTGGCGCGGCGCCAACATGCGCAACATCCTGGACTTCGAGGCCGATAACCCCAGCGCCAAGGTCGTGAAGCTGGAGCAGAACTACCGATCCACGCAGACCATCCTGGATGCCGCGCACGCGGTCGTGAGCCACAACGCCGGGCGCAAGGACAAGCGCCTGTGGACCGATCGCGGCAGCGGTACGCAGATCACGCTGTTCGACGCCTACAACGAGTACGAGGAGGCGGAGTTCGTCGCACGCCAGGTCGAGAAGCTGGTGGGTGCCGGGCGCCGCGGCGGGATGGCCGCGCTGCTCACCAGCCGCGCCGGCGACGAGGACGGCTCACTGCGCTACGGCGACATCGCGATTGCCTACCGGGTCAACGCCCAGAGTCGCGTGCTCGAGGAATCGCTGATGCGCTTCGGGATCCCGTACCAGCTCATCGGCGGGACCCGCTTCTATGAGCGGCGCGAGGTGAAGGACGCGCTCGGCTACGTCCGGCTGGCTCGCAACCCCGCCGACCGCGTGGCGCTCGGACGGATCATCAACGTGCCGGCGCGCGGGATCGGCGCCAAGACGGTCGAGGAGCTGAATGCCTGGGCCGAGTCGCGCGACGTCAGCCTCTGGGATGCCGTGCAGGCAGCCGACGAGAACCCGAACCTCGCTCCGCGCGCGCGCGCCCAGCTTGGCGTCTTCGCCGATCTCATGCGCGGGCTGATGGCGATGGTGCCGGCCGAGCCGCCGTCGGCCATTTTCGACGCCGCGCTCGAGCGCTCTGGCCTCCAGGCCGTCATCCAGGACGGGACCGATGACGGTGAGGAGCGCTGGACGAACGTCTCCGAGCTGCGCAACCACGCTGCCGAATTCGACGAGATCGCCGCACCCGAGGGCCTCGCTCGTTTTCTGGAGGAAGTTGCGCTCGTAAGCGACCAGGACGAGCTGGATGAGGCGCCGGATCGGGTGACGCTGATCACGCTCCATGCGGCCAAGGGCCTCGAATTTCCCGTGGTGTTCATGGTCGGCATGGAGGAGGGCCTGCTGCCGCACCGGCGCGCCCTCGAGGATGAGCGCGAGCTGGAGGAGGAGCGCCGCCTGGCATACGTCGGGATGACGCGCGCCAAGGACCGGCTGTACCTGGTGCACGCGCATCATCGGTCCACCTACGGCGTTGGCGCCCAGTCCGATCCGTCCCGGTTCCTGAGCGAGTTGCCGGAAGAGCTCCTGTTGTCTCAGCGTGCCGAGGCGCCTACCCGGCGCGGTGGTCAGCGCTGGGCCGGGACTGATGACTCCAGCGGCTGGCAGCCGAGTGGCTATCGCTCGCCGGGGCGTCGGGTCCAGGAGCCGTTGCGACCCATCTCATTGCCCGACCTGTCCGCGCCGCGTCCGATGGGCCGGCAGTTGGATGCCGCCCGTGCCCGGGTGGCATCGGCGACTTACGAGGGCACCACGGTCGATCTCGGAAGCGGCACGTTCTCGGCTCCTGGGGCCGGCGACGCGCTCGGCGCCGAAGAGGATCCGACGTGGCGGGCAGGCGACCGCGTCAAGCACCGGCGCTTCGGCGATGGCATCGTGGTCAGCAGCCGGATCGTGAAGGGCGATGAGGAAGTGACGGTCGCATTCGTCGGCGAGGGTGTGAAGCGGCTCATCGCTGCCTACGCCGGTCTCGAGCGGGCATGAGGAGGAACCGATGAGCACGCAGGAACTGGTTGACGACCTCGTGGAGGCGCGCAACGAGTTCATGTCGGCCGTTGGCCGAGCCGATGAATCCAGCGCCAGAGAGATGATCGCGCACGTCGGCTACTGGGTGGGCAGCGCAGTGGAGGCCATCCAGGCTGCCGAGGAAGGCCGCGCGGCGTCATTCGGCACCGATCGACCCCCCACCGACGAGGTTAACGAGACCGTCGCGCGCGTCGCGCGCGAGACGGATCTCGCCACCGTGCGCAGGCGCGAAGCAGCGTCATTCGACGTCCTGGTCGAGCGGCTGGGTCGCATGGATCCATCGCTGCTGTCCGCGACGCTGCCTGACGGCGCGACGCTCGAGCAGGGGCTGCGCGAGGACGGCGCGGATCACTACCGCGAGCACGCGGCGGAGCTGCTCGCGTGACGCGTCTCGGTGAGCTCAAAGTGGCGTTGGAAGCCGAGCACGACGCGTTCCTGACCGCGCTCGAGTCGGTGGACCTCGAGCTCGTGACCGTACCCGGCATCATTGAGGACTGGAGCGTTCGTGACCTCGTGGTCCACGTTGCGTTCTGGGCCGAGCACGCGGCCGAGGCGCTCGCGTTGGCCTCGGCCGGTCGTGGCGACGAGTTCGCGTATGACACCGCCCAGACCGATGCGACGAATGCCCGTGTGCTGGAGGAGTCCCGGCGCACGTCGCCTGCGGCGGCGATCGAGCGGGAAGTGCGCGCGTTCGACGCGTTCGCAGCCGCTCTCGACGCGCTGGATCCGACATTGCTCGATCTGCGGCTGGGCAACGGAGATGCGGTCGCGGAGGTCATCGGCTACGACGGTGCGGCTCACTACCGCGAGCACACCGCACACCTGCGCGCCTGGTTCGACGAGGCCGACGCCGAAGACGACGACGTCTAGGCTCGTCGCGTGACTGATCCCGCGGCTCGCGTCGCCGAGCTGAGCGCGAAGCTCAACGACGCCAACCACCGTTACCACGTGCTCGACGCGCCGACGATGCCGGACCGCGAATACGACCTCATGTTCCGTGAGCTGGTCGAGCTTGAGGCGGCAGACCCGACGCTGGTCACCGACGATTCACCAACTCAACGGGTCGGAGCACCCGTCGAGGGTGGCTTCCCGACCGTGCGCCATGACGTGCCCATGCTCAGCTTGGGCAACGCCTTCGGAGCCGATGAGCTGCGCGAGTTCGACGCACGCGTCCGCCGCGGCCTGGGCCTGGAAGCCGACGACGCCCCGGTGGCATACGTCTGCGAGCTGAAGATCGACGGGCTCGCCATCAGCCTCCGTTACGAGGGCCGACGCTTCGTCCGGGGGGCAACCCGTGGCGATGGCACATCCGGGGAGGACGTGACGCCCAATCTGCGGACCGTGCGTGCCATACCGATCACCCTGCACACCGAGTCGCCTGGCGATCGGCTCGAGGTGCGCGGCGAGGTCTTCATGCCGCGCGGCTCGTTCGCTGCGCTCAATGAGCGGCTCGAAAATGAAGGAAAGCCGCTGTACGCGAATGCCCGCAACACGACGGCGGGAACCGTGCGCCAGAAGGACCCGGCCGTGACCGCCATCAGGCGGTTGAGCCTGTGGACATACCAGCTCGTCGGTGCGCACGGCCTGGCCAGTCATTCGGAGTCGCTCGACCTCCTGCGGCGTCTGGGCTTTCCGGTCAACCCGCACGTTCGGCGCGTGGAGGGCATCGACGCGGTCGTCGCCTTCACCGAGGAATGGGCGCAGGCACGCAAGGACCTCGAGTACGAGACCGATGGGATCGTCATCAAGGTCGACTCTCTCGCGGACCAGGAGGCGCTGGGATTCGTCTCCCGGGCGCCGCGCTGGGCGACGGCCTACAAGTTCCCGGCCGAGCAGGTCACCACGATGCTCGAAGCGATCGACGTCTACGTCGGCCGTAAGGGCGCGCTCACGCCGGTGGCGCACGTGACGCCCGTGGTGGTCGGCGGAACGACCGTGCGTAACGCGACGCTCCACAACATCGACGAGATCCGCCGCAAGGATCTGCGTATCGGCGACACCATCGTCCTCCAGCGCGCCGGCGATGTCATCCCGGAGGTCGTGAGCGCGGTCGTGGACGCTCGCAATGGCAGCGAGACCATGTGGGACATGCCGACCCACTGCCCGGCTTGCGGGACGGAAGTCACCCGTGAGGAGGGAGAGGTCATCACGAGATGCCCGAATCCGTACTGTCCCGCGCAGCGAATCGGCGGCCTGCTCCACTTCAGCGGGCGCGCTGGAATGGACATCGACGGACTCGGCGCCAAGATCATGATGCAGCTCGTCGAGCGTGAGCTCGTGCGCGAGCCGGCCGACATCTTCGGCCTCGACAGCGAGACGCTCCAGAGACTGGAGCGTCTGGCAACCAAGAGCGCGGAGAAGCTTCACGCCGCCATCGAGGACGCGCGCCAGCGCCCGCTGAGCCGCATCATCAACGGGCTCGGCATCCGGCACGTCGGCGAGCAGACCGCCGTCGACCTGGCTGCATGGATGGCCAGCGCGCTCCCGAGAGGCGAGCATGAGACCGATGCAGCCTGGACCGATCGAGCCGCCGACCACCTGCGGGACGCGTCGGTGGAGGACCTGAACGCGGTGTTCGGCATCGGCCTCGTGGTGGCCGAGGGCATCGTTCGCTTCTTCGCCGATGAGCATACGCGCGACACGTTGCATCGGCTCATCGAGGCCGGCGTCAGTGCCGAAGCTCCGCCGCCCGGAGCTGCTGAGCTGACGGAGGGACCGTTGACCGGAAAGACGCTCGTGGTGACTGGTACCCTCCCGACCCTGAGACGTTCGGAGGCGGAGGATGCCATTCGGGTTGCCGGTGGCCATGCGGCGTCATCGGTCTCGACAAAGACGGACTACCTGGTGGCCGGGGACAAGGCGGGCAGCAAACTGGCCAAGGCCGAGCAGCTCGGCGTGCCGGTGCTCGACGAGGAAGAATTCAGGAAGCTGATCGAGGAGAAGACATGACCGATGCCATCCGCACTGCCATCGAGGGCGCCAGCGCCTACCTGACCGAGCACCCCGACGAGGCGCGCTATACCGATTCGCTCGCCACCGCTCGCGTGGTGGATGGGCTGCACGTTCGCGTCGACGGGCCGAATGGCGAGCGTCTCGAGACCGATATGCCCGGCGCGGTGGGCGGGGCGGGATCGGCGCCGAGCCCCGGATGGTTCCTGCGTTCCGCCGTAGCGGCGTGCGTCACTTCCCTGGCCACCATGCGGGCCGCTCAGCTGGGCATGACGGGCTTCACGTGCGAGGTGGAGGTCGATTCAGAGTCGGATGACCGCGGCATTTTGGGCCTCGACTCATCCGTGCCGGGCGGACCGCTCTCGATGCGCATCGGCTTTCGCATGTCTGCGGACGACGTGAGGCTGGATCGTCTGGAAGAGGTCGCTGTCTGGGCTGTCGAGCATTGCCCGGTTTCGGATGCGGTCCGCCGCGCGGTTCCCGTGCACGTCGAGGTCAGCGACGGGTGAGTGGGATCGCCGCCATGATCAGATTCGACACGCTCGGTGGTCGCCAGATGCCAACCACCGTCGGCTTAGGCGAGGACTGCGTCGTGATTGAGTTGTCCTGACGGTCACGCCACGCTCAGCGCGACCTTCCGAGCCTCAGGAGTCCCTCGCGATCCTGCATAAGCCGATCGTGATTGGCAGGTGGCAACCCGCAGCGTCATCAGCCTACTCACCGCCGGCCGCCGGCCATCCGCACAGCGTCGGACAGCCGGCGGAGACGCCACATGGCGCCGATGCCGATCAGCGGACCCACTGCCAAAACGCCGAACGCGACCGCCCATGACGTGCGATCACCGGGGTCCAGCAGGCCAACGCCAACGATCGTGATGCCGGTCAGCAGGAAGCCTGCCGCCGTCTGAAGGGCCAGCGCGGACCCGGCGGTCCCGGGCGGGGAGAGCTCGCTGACGGCGGTCGAGAACTGTGCGGAGTCAGCGACGACGGAGATGCCCCAGATCACGACAACCGCCAGCAGGACGACGGTCGGAGCGCCGAACAGCAGGCCAGCGGCGATCGCGCTGGTTCCGGACAGCGCCATGGCGGCGATGGTGAGCGTGGTGCGGCCAAGCCGATCGGCCAGCGCACCCGCGCCGACGCAGCCGACGGCGCCTGCCGCCACGACGAGGAATGCGACGGCGCTCGATCCCTGTGCTGAGACGTCGCCGCTCAACGCCAGGCTCGCCGCGAGGAAGGCGGGCACCCAGGTCCACATGGCGTAGAGCTCCCACATGTGCCCGAGATAGCCGATGTTCGCCAGCCGGACCGATGGGTGGCTGAGCGCCGCGCGGGCCATGCGCAGACTGAGCCGAGCCGCCGGCACGGAGAGCGGTCCCTCGTGCACGCCTCGCCATGCCACCGCGGCGGCCACGACGCCTGATGCGCTGGCGGCGAGAACGACGATGCGCCAATCAACGCCGACCACGGTGCCGGCGGCCCGCAGGGCGTGGGGGAGCGCGGAGCCCAGCGTGATCGCGCCGATGAGCACGCCGACCGCCAGCCCTCGGTCCCGACCGAACCAGCCGGCGAGCACTTTCATGGCGACCGGGTAGACCCCGGCGATGCCCACTCCCGACAGAGCTCGCAGCGGCAGGGCGGATACGACGTCCGTGGCCAGCAGGGCGAAGGCCGCGTTGGCTGCGGCCGCCAGGAGCGCACCGCCGGCAATGAGCCGATGCGCCGGAATCACATCCGCCGCTCCCGTGAAGGCGATCACGAGCGCTCCCGCAGCGAAGCCGAGCTGCACCGCAACGGTGAGCAGCGCTGTCTCGAGGCCGCTGATCTCCCAATCCGCGGCGATCAGGGGAGCAACGGATGCTGCACTGAACCAGGGCACCAGGGCCAGCAGCACCGCCACCGACAGCAGGGTCAGCTGGTTCCATCGACCGGATGCTTCGGCCGACATCAGTCGCCCTCGGCGAGAAACGACTCCACCAGCTCGTCGTAGTCGCGGAAGGAGCTGCGCACCGTGTGGCCGCAGTCAGGATCGGTTACCAGGCGTGCACCCTGGATGCCATCGGCAACGAGCTGCGTCGAGGCCAGTGGCACGACCTGGTCCTGCTCACCGGCCAGCACCAACACGGGAACGTCGATCTCGCCCAGCCGATCGGTGACGAATGAGCTCGGATCGAGCGTTGCCTTGAGTTCGCCGATGAACCGTTCCGGCATCGCCGGCCGCGGCTGGAGTCGGGCGGCGGTTGCGAACGGGCCGGCCTCTACCTCGTGCGCGGCCTTCATGAGCTGGGCCATGCTTGCGAAGAAGGCGCCCCACTCGCCGGCCTCCGCCAGGGAGATCCATCGGCCCATGCGCTCCGCCATTGGAGAATCCGAAGGGGTCTCGGAGGCTACCGATGCCAGCACCAGCCGCTCGACCAGGTCCGGATGATCGACGGCCAGCCACAGGCTGATCCGGCCACCTCCTGACTCGGCCTCGATCGCGACCGGCCCCAGGTTCAACGCGCGCAGCGCCGTCGCCACGCCATCGGCGATGACGCGCGGATGCATGATCCGTTCGGCGTCGGATGAGTCGTCCGGAAGCGGCCGGCCCAGGATCGTGACCGGACGTGCCGTGGTGCGGCGCTGCCATCGGCGCACCAGCACCTGCTCCGTGCCGGTCAGCGGGCGCATCCCGGTCTCGACGCCACCCAGCACGACCAGCGGCGTGCCCGAACCGCCGTCCATGCGGTATGCCTCCAGCACGCCTCCGGGGATTGGATGTCGCTCGGTCGTCATCGGCGACCATCGTGCCAGATGCGTGACGGGGTCATCTCCAGATCGAGCGTCCGCCCAGGGTCTGCATTGCGCCTGAAGAGCTCGGCGGCGCCCTCAACGGACGAGCGCTCGCACCAGGCCTCGTGGCATCAGACGATATATCACTATCGATATACCGGCTGACAGCGCGCGGACGGATGCTCGACCCGCACGGTCTCGCATGGCGTTCTCTCCGGTCCGGGTGCTTCGGGGTACTCGGTCCGCAAGGCCCGCACCCGCTACCATCGGCGTCATGGCCTCCATCACCCGCGATGACGTCGAGCACGTCGCCCATCTCGCCCGATTGCACCTCACCGATGACGAGATCGACCGCATGCAGACGCAGCTGTCGAACATCCTCGAAGCCATTGAGACGCTGCGCGACGTGGATACTTCGCATGTCGGTCCGACGGCATCGGTCATTCAGCTCGAGAACGTGATGCGCGAGGATGTCGCGACCAGGCCGATGCCACGCGACGTCACGCTCGCCAACGCCCCGCTCCGCGACGACCCGTTCCTGCGCGTGCCAACGGTGCTCGAGGAGGGACGGTGACGCCCGTGCTTGCCGACCGCACGATCACCGAGGTCGCTGCGCTGCTGCGCGCGGGCGAAACAAGCTCACGTGAACTGACCGACGCCTGCCTGGCGCGCATCGAGCGCGACGGCGAGCGCCTGAACACCTTCCTCAGCACGGACGCCGATGCCGCGCGGCGCGCCGCGAATGAGGCCGATGCAGCTCGCACTCGAGGCGACGATCGGCCCCTGCTTGGTATTCCATACGCCCTCAAGGACATCTTCGTCACCCGGGCGCTGGACCGCGATGGACGGCCTTTGGCAGGTGGCTTCCCCACGACGGCGGGCTCACGGATTCTCGAGGGTTATCGGTCTCCGTATCCGTCGGCCGCACAGGAGCGCCTGGAGGCCGCCGGCGCAATCCTCATTGGCAAGACGAACTGCGACGAGTTCGCCATGGGCTCTTCGAACGAGAACTCCGCCTACGGCCCGGTCCGCAATCCATGGGACGAGACGACGGTGCCGGGCGGCAGCTCCGGCGGATCGTCGGCGGCGGTCGCAGGCGGTCAAGCCTTCTTCGCCCTGGGGACCGATACCGGCGGCTCGATCCGCCAGCCTGCCTCGCTGACTGGAACGGTGGGCATCAAGCCGACGTATGGACGGGTGAGCCGATACGGGATGATCGCATTTGCCTCGAGCCTCGACCAGGCCGGGCCATTCACGCGGTCCGTCCGTGACGCCGCGCTCGTCCTCGGCGCGATTTCCGGTCACGACCCGCGCGACTCGACCAGCGTCGATAGGCCCGTGCCCGACCTTGCGGCGGCTCTCACCGGCGAGGTGAAAGGACTCCGGCTTGGTGTGCCGCGCGAGTACTTCGTGGCGGGCATGGAGCCAGGGGTTGAGGCGTCCGTGCGTGCGGCCCTGGACGTGATGCGCGACCTCGGCGCCGAGATCGTCGATGTCTCGCTGCCCTCGACCGACCGGGGGCTCGCCACCTACTACATCATCGCGCCGGCCGAGGCGAGCGCGAACCTCGCCCGCTACGACGGCGTCCGCTATGGCGTCTCCGCGGGAGCCGATGAATTGTGGGAGAACTACGCTCGCACGCGCGGCGCCGGCTTCGGGCCGGAGGTCAAGCGCCGAATCATGCTCGGCACGTACGCGCTCTCGGCCGGCTACTACGACGCCTACTACGTCAAGGCGCAACAGGTGCGCACCCTTATCAAGGACGAGTTCGATGCGGTGCTCTCGACGGTCGACGCCATCCTGGCGCCGACCTCGCCGAACGTGGCGTTCAAGATCGGCGCCAAAGCGGATGACCCGCTCGCCATGTACCTCAACGACGCGTGCACGCTACCGGTGAACATCGCCGGCCTGCCCGGCATAAGCGTGCCGTGCGGGCTGTCGGGTGGCCTCCCGGTGGGATTGCAGGTCATCGGTCGTGCATTCGACGAGGCGACCGTCCTGCGAGTCGCCGATGTCTACGAGCGTGCCGCGGGCTTCGCCGATCTGCGTCCGCCGACGGCCAACGCGTGACCGACTGCATCTTCTGCGACATCGTGGCCGGAACGGCGCCATCCGCGCGCGTGGCAGAGGATGAGCACACGGTCTCGTTTATGGACATCAATCCTGTTAATCCGGGTCATGTGCTGATCGTCACGCGCAGACATGCCGTCGACATCTGGGACCTGGCGCGGGAGGAGGCGGCCAATCTGATGGCAGCGACGCACCGGGTCTGCGAACTCACCCGTCGAGCGCTTGATCCCGACGGGCTGAACCTGTTCGTCGCCAATGGTGCGGTCGGCGGCCAGACCGTGTTCCATGTGCACATGCATTCGATTCCGCGATGGGCAGATGATGCGTGGATCGATCCGTGGTCGCCCGCACCGGGTGATGCCGATGAGATCGCTGAGGTCGCGCAACGAATTCGCAGCGCGGCAATTGATGCCTGAGATCAGCCACGTTCGCGTCGCGGTACCTGACCAGGGCGTCCTCAACCGCATCCTGCGTGAGGGCGGCGCCCAGCTCTTCCCGCAGTGGCTGTACGCCGAGCCGGGCGACGATCCGCGCATCCTGTGGTGGAGCGTGCGCTCGGCGGCGACACAGCAGCTTGACGTTCCGGCCGAGGATGACGCGCGGCACGGCCTTTTTCCGCGTCCGATCGACGACTGGACGGAGGCGCCCCGCGGGCTGGTCCTCGCCACGGTGGATGCCGATCGCGCCGCGTCCGATCTCGCCGTCCTCGGCGACGCCTGGCATGACGCGGACGAGGATGACATTCTCGGGGCGCGCTGTCGCCGTCTGAGCCTCGGTCGCAGTGAGCTCATCCTGGCCGAGCCATCGACCGAGGGCTACGCGGCCGCCTGCCTGGCTCGCTTCGGCGAGGGGCCGATCGCCGTGGTCCTGGACGGGACGACCTCCGCCGGCCGCGTTGCGCGCAGCAATCCGGTCAGTGGGGGATCGGCGACGTACGTCAGGGTCGGACCCGGCACAGCACCCACCCTGATCTTCCTGCCCGTCCGATGACGGAATCGGCCAGCCGAGAACGCGCCCCGCTAGACTGAGGCCGATGACCACCCAGCCCGCCACGTCCCGCGCGCCAGTCGACTTCCTGAACGACACCGTGCGCGCCATGCCGCCGTCGGGCATCCGCCGCTTCTTCGACATGCTCGCGGAGATGAAGGACGTCATCAGTCTCACCATCGGCGAGCCCGACTTCACGACGCCGGAGCCGATCATCCGGGCGGCGATTGCGAGCCTCGAAGCGGGGGAGACGCACTACACCGCGAACGGCGGCATGCTCGAACTGCGCGAGCTGATCGCGGTGAACCTCCAGAACCGATACGGGGTCGAATACGACCCGCGGACCGAGATTGTCATCACGGTCGGCGCCTCCGAGGGAGTGGATGCCTCGCTTCGCGCCACCATCAATCCGGGCGACGAGGTCATCTACCACGAGCCGTGCTTCGTGGCCTACGCGCCGTGCATCCAGCTCGCCGGCGGCGTGGCGGTCCCCGTGACCACCACGGACGCCACCGACTTCCGCGTGACCGCGGAGATGATCGAAGCAGCCATCACGCCGCGCACCAAGGCAATCTTCCTCGGCTATCCGAACAATCCAACCGGCGCCGCCCTTGACCGCCCAGAGCTTGAGGCCATCGCCCGCATCGCCGAGGGGCATGACCTCCTCGTGTACAGCGACGAGATCTACGACCGTCTGGTCTACGGAGACCACGAGCACACGGCGTTCAGCTCGCTACCGGGGATGCGCGAACGAACGGTCCTTCTCGGTGGCTTCAGCAAGAGCTACGCGATGACCGGCTGGCGCATCGGCTACGTGGCGGCCACGGCCGAGATCATGGAGGGCATCGCGAAGGTGCACCAGTACGGGATCATGTGCGCGCCCACATCGGCCCAGTTCGCAGCCATGGAGGCGCTTCGCACTGGCGAGCCGCACCTTCAGGAGATGCGCGCGGAGTACGACCGTCGGCGTCGGTACATGACGGACCGCTTCAACGAGATCGGCCTGGATTGCTTTGAACCGATGGGCGCCTTTTACTGCTTCCCCCGCGTGACCGATGCGACGGGCATGGACGAGTCGACTTTTGCCGAGAAGCTTCTCGCGGAGGAGCGCGTGGGCGTCGTTCCCGGCAGCGCGTTCGGACCGTCCGGCGCCGGCCATGTCCGCGTCTGCTACGCCGCGGCCTACGAGCAGATCGTGGAAGCCATGGAGCGCATCGAGCGCTTCGTGGCCCGCCACCGCGCCTGATTCCCACCCCAGCAGCCCGCCGCACCATCGGCTACGCTTCGCCGATGTCGACGACCCCCGCCCAGCGGTTCAGCGAGATCGCGGCCGGCTATGCGGCCACGATGGCGCCATCGCTGCGGCCGATCGCCGAGACGGTCGTTCGCCGCGCCCGGCTCAGGCCCGGGGAGAGAGTCCTCGACATCGGAACCGGGACGGGAATCGGGGCGGCCGCGGCCCGCGGCGAAGGCCGCGCCGTCACGGGCGTGGATGCCGCGACCGGCATGCTGGACATCGCGAGGCGGGGCGTCCCCGGCGTCCGCTTCGAGGAGATGGACTTCGCCGATCTGCGGTTCGACGACGCCGCGTTCGACGTTGTGCTTGCCTCGCATGCGCTGCTGTTCGCGAACGATCAGAGGGCGGTACTCGCCGAATGGCGGCGCGTGACGCGCCCGGACGGTCGCCTCAGCCTGTCGGTGCCCGGGCCCACGGAGGTGACCCCGGTGTGGCACTACCGCGAGCTCTACGAGCGCCATGGGATCGACACCGCCAGCCGCTACCCGACCACGGAGACGTTGGCGGCCACGGTCCGCCAGGCGGATTGGGCCGACGTCGTGGTGGAGGCGGACTCGATGACCGCCATCCTGCTGCCGGACGAAGCCGCCTTTCGGACATGGCGCGAGATCGGCTTCCGCAATCCCGTCACCGAGCACTTCAGTCCGGAGCAGCACCGCGCCCTCAGCGACGAGATGCTCGCCGCGACGCCGCGGGAGCCCGACGGCACCTATGTCATCCCGTTCGGCGCCCTGTACCTGACCGCACGGAGACCAAACGCATGAGCTTCGCCGATTCGCTGCGGGTTACACCTGGCACGACCCCCGACCTCGAGGCCATCGACACCTGCGCGACGCCGAGCTTCGACGGGGACAAGGAGGCGGCGCGCGAACGGATCAAGGAGCTGCGCGCCGAATTGGCCGAGTTCCAGCAGCGGTTGTGGGCGGAATCGAAGCAGAGCCTGCTCATCGTGCTCCAGGCGCTCGACGCCGGCGGCAAGGATGGGCTGATCCGCAAGGTGATCACGGCCTTCAATCCGCAGGGCACGCGCGTCGCCGGATTCGGCGTGCCGTCCGACGACGAGTTGCGCCACGACTTCCTGTGGCGCGTGCACGCGAACGCGCCGGGGCGGGGACGCATCGCCGTCTTCAATCGCAGCCACTACGAGGATGTGCTGGTCGTTCGTGTCCATGAGCTGGTGCCCGAATCGGTCTGGGCAGAGCGTTATGACCAGATCAACGCGTTCGAGTCGCACCTGGCGGCAAACGGTACGCGCATTGTGAAGTTCTACCTGCACATCAGCCGTGACGAGCAGCGAGATCGGCTTCAGAAGCGCATCGACAACCCCGACAAGAACTGGAAATGGGCGTCGGGCGATCTCGAGACACGCGCGAGATGGGACGACTACCGGGCTGCCTATACCGACGCGCTTGCGCGCTGCTCAACCGCCGCTGCTCCCTGGTTCGTCATTCCGGCCGATCAGAAGTGGTATCGCGATCTTGCCGTGGCCGAGATCCTGGCCGAGACCATGCGCGATATGGACCCGCAGTGGCCAGAGGCCGATGAGGACCTCTCCGGAATCGTCATCCCGGACTGAGTCAGCCGGCTCGGCTGAGACAGGCACGGGCCAGCGCGAGCACGGCCTCGATGGCCCGCGGCCCGGCGTCGCTGGTGGCGCTGAGCTCGACCTTCGGGTCCTCTGCCACCAGGCGCCACACCGACCGCGTCTCGCCGGTTGCCTCATCGATCTGGGCGTCGGTCTGGAGTCGCAGGCCGCGGACCGAGGTCCATCGGTGCAGTTGCCCTCGCATGATCCAGTCGCCCTCGAGATTGCTGCCGGCAGGTCCGTAGGTGTAGTCGAACAGGCCAAGGTCGGTCGCCATGTAGATCCGCAGCCGGCCGTTGTCCGGGTTCACCGCGACGTGCGCCGCGTCCTCGGAGGCGCCGAGCTCGCCCAACTGCCGTTGAAGGAGGCCGCGTGCGCGGCCGAGGTTATCCCACTCGCCAATCTTCATCGTCGCGCAGCGTAGCAGCCCGGTTCCGGGCGGAGGCGGATCATGCGCCGCGCGCGACCGCCGTGCGTCGCCGCTTCAGCGGCAGGGGCAGCTTGCCGACCGACAGGACCGTCGTCACGGCGTCCTGCTTCAGGGCGCGTGAAAAGTAGTAGCCCTGGCCCAGGGTGGCGCCGCGAGCGCGGAGGGCGAGCATCTGTGCCTCCGTCTCGACCCCCTCCGCCACGACCTCCATCTCGAGCGAACGGCCGAGGTCGAGGATCGACTGCACCAGGACGCCTTCGCGGCCCTTGTTGATGGCGGTGACGAAGCTGCGGTCGATCTTCACGATGTCGACCGGGAAGCGCCGCAGCCGCGCAAGCGACGAGTAGCCGGTGCCGAAGTCGTCCAGCGCGAGGCGGATGCCCCGTGCGCGGAGGGCCCGGATGGTGCGGACGGAGTCGAGGCTGTCGGTCGAGAGCGCGCTCTCGGTGATCTCCAGCACGAGCGACGTGGGCGGGAGGCCGCTCTCGGCCAGCGCCCGGTCGACGTCCTGGATGAGCGTGCCGTTCTCGAGCTGGACGATGGAAACGTTGATCGCGATAGCGAGCTTCTCGTCGGCTCCCATCTCCTCCTGCCATCGCCGTACATCGCGGCAGGCGCGCTCCATCACGAAGCGGCCGATCGGAAGGATGAGACCCGTTTCCTCGGCGATGGCGATGATCTCCGGCAGCGCCACGAACTGCCCATCCGGGCCCCGCCAGCGGAGGAGCGCCTCGAGGCCGACCACGGATCCGTCATGGAGGGCGACGATCGGCTGGTAGTGGACGTCGAGCTCGTGGTTGGCGATCGCTCGCTCGAGCTCCGCCTTCAACGACAGCCGGCGCATGGCCTGCTCGTGCATGCCCGGCTCGTACAGCTCGTGGCGGTTCTTGCCACGTGCCTTGGCGAGGTACATCGCGAGATCGGCGTTGCGCAGCAGCTCCTCGGGCGTGCTGCTGTCATTTCCGCTGAGCGCGATGCCGATGCTCCCCAGCGTGGACACGCCCTGGCTTGCGATCTCCAGTGGCTGGGACAGGCGGGCGAGGATCCGCGCGGCGACCGCCTGTGGCTCTCCGTCCGGCGCCTCTTCGAGCAGGATGGCGAACTCGTCGCCCCCCAGGCGGGCGGCGGTGTCGCCGGCCCGCAGCGTCTGGCCGAGTCGTTCGGCCACGGCCTCCAGCAGTCGATCGCCCGCCTCGTGCCCGAGGCTGTCGTTCACCGTCTTGAAGTCGTCGAGGTCCAGGAACAGGACGGCGATCGACCCGGTCGGACCGCGCTCGGTCCTGTCCAGCGCATGCTGGAGCCGATCGACGAAGAGCGCGCGGTTCGGCAGGCCGGTCAGGGGGTCGTGGAGCGCCTGGTGCCGCAGCTGATCCTCGAGTTGCTTGCGGATGGTGATGTCGTCGACCAGGGCGTTGAACCGGACTTCGCCCCTCACGCGGATCGGCCAGATGGTCAGCTCGACGGGAAACGTGCGACCGTCACGGCCGAGGGCCGTGACCTCGACACGCTTACCGAGCAGGGGCCCTTCGCCGGTCGACAGGAAACGGGCGAGGCCATGCTGATGGGCCTCGCGCTGCGCCTCGGGAATGATCAGGTCGGCCAGGACGCTGCCCATCGCCTCCTCGCGCGACCAGCCGAAGGTCTCGACTGCGCGCTGATTCCAGTCGATGACGCGGCCCTCGGTGTCCATGCCGATGAACGCGTAGCTCGCGGTCTCGATGATCGTGCGGGTCTGCTCCTCGCTGGCCTGGAGCTCCTGCTCGGCGCGCTTGCGCTGGCTGATGTCGACCAGCACGCCCTGGACGAGGACGGGCGTGCCGTCGTCGTTGGTCTGGGTCACCATCTCTTCGTCCAGCACCCAGATCTCCCGGCCGTCGGCGGCGCACAGCCGATACTCCCGCTGGACGAGGCCTTCCGAGCGCCCTGCCGCCAGCAGGTCTTCGCGTTCGAGGGTCAGCTCACGGTCATCGGCGTGGATCTGGCGTGCCCAGAGGGTGGGATCGTCGAGCCAGGCCTGTGCCGGGAATCCGAGCATCGGCTCGATCTGGGGGCTCACGTAATGCCAGCGCCCGTGCTTGCCGGGCTCCGCGAGGTAGACGACGCCGGGCTGGCGCTCCACCAGCGCGCGGTACTTGGACTCGGTCGCCGAGAGCTTCCGGCCGAGGCCCTGCTCGCGGGCGACCGCCCGCTCGCGATCCTTGAGCAGCACGCTCTGCCGGACCGCGACAGTGACCAGGACGAGGGCGACGGCCGCCCTGTTGAGGACCTCGATCGGCGCCGGCAGATTGCCCAGGAACTGGATCGCGATGAGCAGCGGGGTGATGGCGATCGCGATCAGGGGCATCGCCGCGCGCAGCCGGCTGGCGAGTCGAACGTACCCCGGATGCTCGTCGACGGTGTCCGTCCAGGTGACCGTACCCAGCATCACGACCACGACGCCGAGTGACACGAGGGCCGCCGGCGTTCCGGACTCGTGCAGCCCGACTGCGGAAGGCGCAGCGACGCGCCACACGAACCCGACCCCGAGAAGCACTAGCCCCACGAGGACGACGTACGCGCCGCTTGGCCGACGCTCGGCACGGACGGCGAGGTCCAGCAGCAGCGTCGCGCCGGTCGTCGCGAGGAAGAAGATGGCGTACGTCAGGTCCACCGCGCCGGTCAGGCTCTCGCCGGCGACCTCGCCGAACGCGGTCAGCATCAGCGTGCCGGTGGCGAAGAACACGATCGCCCCGTCCAGGTAGACTGCGAGCTCGTCGCTCGGCCGCAGTTGGCCCTTGAGGGCGGAGGCATATGCCATTCCGGCGCACAGCAGGACGCCGATCAACGGGACGTGCGAGCCGCGTAGGGCCGCCTCGATGCCGAGCACGACCTCCACGTTCCGGACGATCTCGCCGATCAGCAACAGGCCGATCGCCGCGGTGATCCAAGATCGCACCTTCCTGACCCGGCCGGTCGTGCCGCCGACGGACAGGAGCGCCGCGATGAACGAGATCCCCGACGCGAACGTCAGCTCGGTACGCGTCCAGATCGCCGCCGCGACCGTTTCCGGCGGCGGCGCGAGCAGGATCAGCGGCGCAAGGACGAGCAGCCCGCCGCCGATCAGCAGGCGCCGGGCCATCGGGATGTCGCGGTAGGCGGCCGGCACGATGGCCGGAAGACTCCGGGCGGACCCCCTCATGGGTAATCACACGCGATACGGAAGGACGGATGTGACGCTACGGGACCGCATGGGGGACCGCTATGGCCCATATGTCTCACCCACTGCGTCCGGGAACGCGATCATCGTGGTCCTAGGCCCACGGACGCCGGATCGGGCCGGCCCCTCCACATCGGTACAATCGGGCACATGACAGCCACCGAGACAGCGGCGCGCTACGAGACGGTCATCGGCATCGAGGTCCATGCACAGTTGCGGACCGAGTCGAAGATGTTCTGCGCCTGCCCCACGGCTCCACTCGCCGGCGAGCCGGACGAGCCGAACAGCCGCGTCTGCCCGGTGTGCATGGGCATGCCGGGAACCCTGCCGGTCATCAATCGTCGTGCGGTCGAGCTCGTCATGCTCACCGGGCTCGCCTTGGAATGCCACGTCGAGACCGATGCGGTCCGATTCGAGCGCAAGAACTACTTCTATCCCGATCTGCCCAAGGGCTACCAGATCAGCCAATACGCTCTGCCGCTGGCGAGCAGGGGTCGTCTCCTGGTGCCGGTTCAGTCCGAGGGCGGTGAGGTCACCATCGGCATCACTCGCGCGCATCTTGAGGAGGACACGGCACGCATGCAGCACGCCGGGCGCGCCTACAGCGTGGTCGACTTCAATCGCGCCGGCGTGCCCCTGATGGAAATCGTGACCGAGCCGGACCTTCGCTCGCCTGCCCAGGCAGGCGCCTACGGGGAGACGCTGCGCGGGCTGCTGCGCGCGATCGGCGCATCCGCTGCCGACATGGATGCGGGCTCCATGCGCATCGAGGGCAACGTCAGCATCCGCCCCACCGGGTCGCCCACCTTCGGCACCAAGGTTGAGGTCAAGAACCTCAACAGTTTCCGATCCCTGGAGCGCGCGCTCGAGTATGAGGTCCAACGACACACCGCGGCGCTCGAGCGCGGGGAGTCGCTTGTCCAGGAGACGCGGGGTTGGGACGAGGACGCCGGCCGCACGATCATCCAGCGTACCAAGGAGGAGGCGAACGACTACCGCTACTTCCCGGAGCCCGACCTGCCTCCGCTGCGTCCGTCCCCGTCGTGGGTGGCGGAGCTGCGGGCCCAGCTGCCCGAACTGCCGGCCAAACGACGTGGGCGCTATACCGATGAGCTCGGCCTGACCACGTACGACGCCGGTGTTCTGACCGCCGATGCGGCCCTCGCCGACTACTTCGACGCGACCGTTGCTGCGGGTATCGACGCCAAGAAGGCCGCGAACTGGATCACGGGGGAGTTCAGCCGCCTGCTCAACCGGCATGCCGCCGAAGGCTTGCGGGCCGATGCGGTCGCGTTGCGACCGTCGGGTCTGGCTGAGCTGATCGGCGCGGTCGACGCTGGCGCCGTCTCCGCTGGCATCGCCAAGACGGTGCTTGCCACAGCGTTCGAGACGGGAGAGTCGCCGGCCGCCATCATCGAGCGCGATAGCCTGGCGCAGGTCTCGGACCCCGGAGCCATCGATGCCGAAATCGATGCGGTGATCGCCGAGTTCCCGTCGCAGGTCGCCGAGTACCGCGATGGGAAGGCGCAGCTCATCGGATTCCTGGTGGGCCAGGTCATGAAGCGCACGGCCGGCCGCGCGGACGCGAAGTCGGTGAACGAGGAGCTCCGCCGCCGCCTCAAGTAGGACAGTGACGATGCCGCCGTGACGCCGCTGGCACGCGCTCTGCTTGATCGACCTCGCCTGCCCAACCACATGAAGGGATCCGAATGCGCATCGCGCAGGTGGCGCCGCTCTATGAGAGCGTGCCGCCTCACACCTATGGCGGAACCGAACGCGTCGTCTCCTATCTGACCGAAGAGCTCGTGCGACAGGGTCACGACGTGACCCTGTTCGCGAGCGGTGACTCGATGACCGAAGCTGCGCTGGTGGCATGCGCTCCTCGGTCGCTGCGTCTCGACGACACGGTGATCGACCCGATCGCGCACCTCGTCTATCAATTGGAGTGCGTCGCCGCCGAGGCGCGGAGCTTCGACGTGATCCACTGGCATCTCGACTACTTCCACTTCCCGATGTCGCGCCGGCTGGGCGTGCCGCAGCTCACCACGCTGCACGGTAGGCTGGATATCCCGGACCTGCAGGCGGTCTACGACGAATTCGGCGACATGCCCGTCGTCTCGATCTCGAACGACCAGCGCGCGCCGCTGCCGCAGGCCAACTGGGCGGCAACGGTGCATCACGGCATGCCGCCCGACGAGCTGACCCCGAGCGATAGTCCCGGCGACTACCTCGCCTTCCTCGGCCGCATCTCGCCCGAGAAGCGCGCCGACCGCGCCATCGAGGTGGCGCGAAGGACCAACGTACCCCTGCGCATTGCCGCCAAGGTCGACGAGACCGACCAGCAGTATTTCGAGGAGAGCATCGAACCGCTGCTCGCAGGCGCTCACGTGGACTTTATCGGCGAAGTGGGTTCCGACGCGAAGGGTGACCTTCTCGCGAACGCACGCGCCCTCATCTTTCCCATCGACTGGGCCGAGCCGTTCGGCCTGGTCATGATCGAGGCCATGGCCTGCGGCACGCCAGTGATCGCGTATCGGCTTGGGTCAGTACCGGAGGTGATCACCGACGGAGTCAATGGCTTCATCGTCGATGACATCGATGGAGCGGTCGAGGCGGTCGGCCGTCTCGACCAGATCGACCGCGCCCGATGCCGGGCGACGTTCGAGGAGCGCTTCACGGTCGAGCGTATGGCGCGCGATTACATCGGCGTCTACGAGCGATTGATCGCAGAGAGGGCGCATCGGTCCACCATGGCGCTGCCGGTTGGGGCGGAGGAGCCGGTCGCGAGTGTGTAGGCTTCCAACGAGGACCGCACACCAGGAGATGAATGGCGACCCAACCCCACGAGCGCAGCCCGAGCTCCGATGACCCGGGCGCCGTCGTCGAGATCGAGGGCCGCTATTACATCCTGGCCACGAGTTCCCCTGCCGACGAGAACGATCGGGTCCTCAAGCATGGCGACTCGTTCGCCGTCTTCGATCGCCACGGGGACATCAGGCCGATCGGCCTCAGCGAGGAAGGGCTCTACCATCGCGGTACGCGATTCCTGTCCGCGCTGATCCTGCGCATCGGGGACGAGCGCCCGCTCATGCTCGGCTCCACGACGCGCGGAGACAACTCGCGGCTGGCCATCGACCTCACCAACCCCGACATGCTGCTCGGAGCGGAGCGGCTGCGGAGCGGCACGGTGCACATCTCGTGCACCAAGGTGCTGTGGGCCGCCGCCTGTCATGAGCGGATCGAGTTGCGAAACTTCGGCGAGAAGCCGATTCGCCTGCCCATCTCGCTGCGATTCGCTGCCGACTACGTGGACCTGTTCGAGGTCCGGGGGGTCACGCGGAACCGCCGCGGTTCGCTACGTCCGCCCCGAGTGACTGACGATACCGTCGTGCTTGGCTACGACGGTCTCGATGGACTTCGGCGCCAGACCAGGATCGCGCTGAGCCCGGCTCCCGACGCGCTGAGCGCGAGCCTGGCGCGGTACGAGCTCCAGCTGGATCCAGGGCAGGTGGCGCGCATCGACATTCGCGTCGCCTGCGAGTTCGAGCGCGCACGGCGGCCGGTAAGTTTCGAGACGGCGCTCGACAGCTCCGGTCGCGAGCTTCGGGGGCGGGTGTCTCGATCGGCGCGGGTCAGCAGCTCGAGTGAGCCGTTCGACGCATGGGTCGAGCGCAGCCTGTCCGACATCGTGATGATGACCAGCGAGACGGCGGAGGGCCCGTACCCGTACGCCGGCGTGCCGTGGTTCAGCACGGTCTTCGGGCGCGACGGACTGATCACCGCGCTCCAGATGCTGTGGATCCAGCCGGCATTGGCTCGCGGCGTCCTCGGCCACCTCGCCGCCACCCAGGCGACCCAGGACGAACCATTCCGCGACGCGCAGCGCGGCAAGATCCTGCACGAGGTGCGTCACGGTGAGATGGCGGCGCTGATGGAGGTGCCGTTCGCCCGCTACTACGGCAGCCACGACGCGACGCCGCTGTTCGTCGTACTGGCCGATGCGTACTATCGCCACACGGCGGACCTCGCCTTCATCGAGCAGCTGTGGCCGAACATCGAGCAGGCCCTGGCGTGGATCGATGGGCCGGCAGACCCGGATGGCGACGGATTCGTCGAGTACGAGCGGCGGACGCCGATCGGGCTCGCGCACCAGGGATGGAAGGATTCGCATGACTCGGTCTTCCATGCCGATGGCAGCCTGGCCGATGGGCCGATCGCCCTGTGCGAGCTCCAGGCGTACGTGTACGCCGCGCGCAATAGTGCGGCGAACCTCGCCGATGCACTCGGCCGCGCCGAGCGAGCGTCGCAGCTGCGGGCCCAGGCGGCGGCCCTGCGCATCCGCTTCGAGGAGGCCTTCTGGGTCGAGGAGCTCGGAACCTACGGCATTGCGCTCGATGGCGACAAGCGCCTCTGCCGCGTCCGCACCTCCAATCCCGGTCACTGCCTGTTCGGCGGCATCGTCGGTCCGGAGCGGGCGGCACGCGTCGCGGACGAGCTGCTGAGCGACGCGATGTACTCCGGCTGGGGCATTCGCACGCTGGCCGCCGGCCAGCCGCGCTACAACCCGATGTCATATCACGACGGATCGATTTGGCCGCACGACAACGCCATCACCGCGCTCGGCCTTGGCCGCGCCGGCTTTTCAGACCACGCGGCGCGGGTGATGGCCGGGCTCTTCGCCGCAAGCCGCCACTTCGACCTCGCGCGCCTGCCGGAGCTCTTCTGCGGCTTCAGCCGCCGTCCCGGGGAGGGCCCAACGCACTACCCGGTGGCCTGTTCGCCGCAGGCCTGGGCGTCCGGCGCCGTGTTCATGCTGCTCCAGGCATGCATGGGCCTCGAGGTCGATGCACCCGGGCGCACGCTGCGATTCGATCACGCGCGCCTGCCCGCCTTCCTCGATCATCTGCGCATCGGGAATCTCGCCGTCGGAGATGCGCGCATCGAGCTGCTGCTCGGGCGCCAGGCGCAGGGAATGAGCGTGGATGTGATCAGGAGTCGGGGTGATGTCGAGGTGGTCACAGTAAAGTGAGCGCCGATGTCGCGACCCTGCTGCGGTTCGCACATGGCCTCCTGGACGAGACCGATGCGATCGCCCTGCGGCACGTCGCCGGGGGGCTGACCGTCAGCGCCAAGCCAGACCGCACCCTCGTCACTCAGGCCGATACCGAAATCGAGACGCGCATGCGTGACCGGATCTCATCCGCATATCCCGGGCACACCGTCCTGGGCGAGGAGTTCGGCAGCGCCGAGGACGCGGGCGACGGGCGCTGGATCATGGATCCGATCGACGCGACGCACAACGTGGTGCGGGGGATCGAGATCTTCGCCACGCTGCTGGCATTCGAGCGTGACGGTGAGCTGGAGCTGGGTGTCGTATCGGCCCCCGGGATGCATCGCCGCTGGTTCGCGCAGCGAGGCCAAGGAGCGCATCTGCGCGTCGACGGCCGCGAGCGCCCCATCGCGGTCTCGCGGGTGGCCGACGTCAGCGAGGCGCAGGTCATCTTCTCCACCCTTCGTGGTCTCGAGGATGCGGGAATGGGGGAGGGCTTGCGGCGCATCACCAACGCCGCCTGGCGCGATCGGGGCTTCGGTGACTTCTGGGGTCACATGCTCGTTGCCCAGGGGTCGGCCGAAACGATGATCGAGTACGGCGTCGCGCCGTGGGACATGGCCGCCCCGTACGTGGTGCTGACCGAGGCGGGCGGACGCATGACCGACCTGGAGGGGCGCGCGTCGTGGACTGCCCCGAACGTGTTGAGCTCGAACAGTCATCTGCATGACCGGCTGCTCGAGCTGCTGAGCGGATCATGAACCGCGACGGCGGTGCCCCACAGGGCTGGCGCGCGGCCGGCGACCTGGGTCTCGTGGTGCTGGGCGCAGTGCTTATCGGCCTGACCGTCGCGGTGGTCGCCCTGCGGGCCGTCCCGCCCGCGGTCATCAACGATCGGTTCGACATCACCATCCTCACGGCAGCGACGCTCATCGCCGGTGCCGTGGCGGCGCTCGACTGGGCCCGCGGGCGCCTGACACACGACCCCGCCGCGCTGCTCCGATCGTCGGCGTTCATGGTCCTGGCCGTGCTCAATACCCTGACCCTGGTTGCCGGCCTGGTCGGGGCCGATGCGGTCCTCGGCGCGACCCTGGATGATCCCGGGCAGCTACCGATCGTGGCCGGAGTGGTCGGTCGTGGCGTCGCATCCGGCCTGCTGGTAGGTGCCGGTTGGGCGGCCCTCAGTCGACACGTGCCGGCGCTGAGGCCGCGCATCGTCCTCATCGGCCCGGCGGCGACCGTCCTCGCGGTGCTGGTCGCGGCGACGTTGGCGCGGAATTCCCTGCCGAACCTCGTGCCGGACGACGTGGTCGATGCGCTCTCGGCCGATCCGACCGCCCCGCTTGCCCTGGCCGCGGCCCCGGCCCTGGTGGTCATCCAGACCTTCATCGGCGCCGGGTTCCTGGTCGCTGCGCTGCTGGCGCATCGGTCTTTCCGGCGGAGCGGTCGGTTGGCCGATGCGCTCCTCGCGGCCGGCCTGCTGGTCGCTGCCTTCAGCCAGGTGCACAGCGCCATCCACCCGGGCAGCTACTCGAGCGTGGTGACCATCGCTGACCTGCTCCGGCTCGCCTTCTACGGCCTGCTCCTCGTTGGTGTCGTGGCGGAGCGCCGCCAGGACCTGGCGGACCTGCGTGCGGCGACGGTGGAGGTGCGTCGTCTGGCCGCGGCCGAGTTCGCTGCCGCCGGGCTCGAGGAGCGGGCGCGGCTGGCCCGCGAGATTCATGATGGCCTGGCCCAGGACCTCTGGTACGCGAAGCTCAAGCAGAGCCGGTTGGCCCAGCTGGTGGGCTTCCAGGACGAAGCTAAGCGGCTGAACGAGGAAGTGGAAGGCGCCATCGACGCGGCCCTGGCCGAGGCGCGCCATGCCATCGCCGCCATGCGCGAAGGGGCTGAATCGGGTCCGCTGCTCACGATGTTGGCGAGGCACGCTGACGACTTCTCCGACCGATTCGCACTGCGCGCCGAGCTGATCTCCGACGGACCGATCCCGGAGCTCGGTCCCCGAGCCCAGGCCGAGGTGCTGCGCATCGTGCAGGAGGCCATGACCAACGCGCGGCGTCATGCCGACGCTACGGTGGTCCAGGTCCGGGTGGCGCATGACGGTGATCGCCTGCGCGTCTCGATATCGGACAATGGTCGTGGCTTCAACCCGGAGGATGTCGGCCGCGGGTTCGGGCTCGACAGCATGCGCCAGCGTTCGGCCGTGATCGGAGGCGAGCTCTCGGTCACGTCCGCGCCGCAGAGTGGAACGCGCGTGGAGCTGCTGTTGCCCGTCGCAGGAGGGAGGTGAACGATGCCTGAGGAACCGATGCGGGTCATGCTGGTCGACGACCACGCGCTGGTGCGCTCCGCGATTCGACAGGCGCTCGAGGCACCCGACGTCACGGTGGTCGGCGAGGCGAGCAGCGCTGAGGAGGCGCTCGAGCTTGCCCCGCAGATGCGGCCCGATCTCATCCTGCTCGACATCGATCTGCCCGGCCTCAGCGGGATCGAGGCCGTGCGCGAGCTGGCGCCCCGGCTTCCCGGCACGCACATCGTGATGCTCACCGTCTCGACCGATCGTCGCGACCTGCTCACGGCCATGCGCCACGGCGCCTCCGGCTACCTGACCAAGGACTTGACCGGCGACGCGCTGCTGCGAGCGGTGCGCGGCCTGCGCCACGGTGACCTTCCGATGTCGCGAAGCCATGCGGCGGTGGTCGTCGAGCACCTCGCCCGCGGAGGAACCGCCTCGGGCACCGATGCGGACGCGGTGGCCGACCTCCTCAGCGCCCGCGAACGCGAGGTCCTGCGCCTCCTCGCGGAGGGCATGACCGATCGCGAGATCGCCGGAGGGCTCTCCATCTCGCCGCGGACGGTGGAGAGCCACGTGGGCAGCCTGCTGCGCAAGCTCGGGGTGCGGAACCGGGCGGAGGCCGCCCAGCGCTACCGCGCGAGGTGAGGGCCTAGCGGCCCCGGAGCCTGCGTCCCAGGCGGCCCAGCAGCCCCGGCGCCTTGGGCTCTGACGCGCGCACCCGTCTCCAGGCCAGCTCCTGCCCAACGGCGGCGTCGACGCCGCGCTGGGTCGTATCGGGCTGGACCGGTATCGCCACGCGCTCGCCAGAGATCCAGCGATCGCGCTCGGCGGCAGCGGCCTCGTACGCCTCCTGGGTGATCGCCAGCGATGCCAGGTCGGCCGCGCGTCCGCTCGAGGCGGCGCGCATGGCGGCGGTCCACGCGTTGCGCGCGGCAACGTACTGCTCCTCGGCCTCGGCGCGCGTGTGCGGCCCAGACAGGCGCCCGGCGGTGATTGACGTCCCGGTCGGTCGAAGGACGCGCGACGGCGTGCCAGGGGCGTCCGCGGTGATATCGGCCCCGGCGTCCTCGACGGTGCCGGCCTTCTCGGCCTCGATGGTATGGGTACGGCGCGCGTTCATCAGCGCAGTCCTCGTGTGGCGGCCGCGATCTCGGCACGCAGCATCCGGGGCCGGTCGAGGTCCATGATGAAGCCCTCGCCGTCTCGGAGGGTGAGGAGGAGCCGTTCGCCGGCGAGCGAGGCCTCCACGATATCTGTCAGTTGCATGGTCACCATCACCTGTCCCAGGTGAACCAGCCGCCGCGAGGTCAGATACAGGGTGCCCCCATACCCGAGCGTTCGGTCGTCACCGGGTGCGTTCAGGATCGCATGGGTACGCAAGGTGTGTACCCGCTCGTCGGGAAGCAGGTGCTTCGCGATCGCTTCATCCGGCTCGATCGGTGGGATGGGAAGCTCGATGAATCGCTCCCGAGTGCTCGCCGCGGCGGCCTCGTCGTCAGCGGCGCGCTGGGCGGCCGCGGTGGCGTCGCGCAGCGCGGGACCTTCCTCCGTGAGCTCACCGACCTCGGAATTCGACGGACTCCGGTCCCGCCCTGGCTGCTGCATGGGGGTGACCCTAGAGCGGATCGCCCGCGATGGCATCCGGAGTTCTACGGAGCGCGGTACGGATCATCGGTTCCGTACCCGGAGAAAGTGGTGCCTCCGCGCACCTATCGGCTCAGGGTACGTAGGCCGCAATCCGTAGTGAGTTCCGTAGGTTCACGGATGGTGCCCGTGCACGCTCTGCGCGACAGTGCACGGGTAATCATCTGAACTCTTGGCGCGCTTGCGCCCGGAACCGAATCTGAGGGGTAAGAGGGAATCATGCTGCCATCGGGTGCCCACCGAGCGCGCCGCACGTCATTGGTGCTGCTCCAGCTCATCGTCTTCGTCATGTCGATCTTCGCGCCGGCCGCGGCCTTCGCCGTGGATCCGACGCTCGATCCGAGCCCGAGCCCCACGGAATCGACAGCTCCCGCCCCGACGCCCGCCCCGGACCCAACGGTCGCCCCGACACCCGATTCGACACCCGCCCCGGACCCAACGGTCGCCCCGACACCCGATTCGACACCCGCCCCGGACCCAACGGTCGCCCCTCTTCCCCTCGCTGAGCCGGTTCCGACTGTTGCGCCCGCGCTGGCGACGCGGCCCTACCTGATCACCTACGCCTCCGGCACCTCCGAGGCCCGCCAGCTCGAGATTCTCGCGGCGGCCGGCGTGACCGATGTCGAGGCCATCCCCCAGCTGACCATGCGCAGCATCCTCCTGCACGAAGCTCTCTACGGCGATGAGCTCGTCACCCTCCGAGCCAATGCCGAGGTCGCGCGCGTCGACCTTGACCGCACGCGTGCCGTCGAGGCTGCTCCTTCCGACACCTCGTACGCCGACCAGTGGGCCCTGCCCAAGATCGGCTGGAGCGACCTCTACGGCACCGTCAGCATCGGTGGCTCGGCCACCGTTGCCGTTCTCGACACCGGCGTCGACGCCTCCCACCCGGACCTCGACGGCGTCGTGCTGTCAGGCACCTCCGTCCTCGATGGCTCGAACGGCCTGTCGGATCCCAATGGGCACGGCACCGCCATGGCCGGGATCGTCGCGGCCGAGACCGATAACGCCTTCGGCATCGCCGGCACCGCCTACGCGGGCGTCGCGATCCTTCCGGTCACCGTCCTCGGCGCCGATGGCCTCGGCCAGGACAGCGACATCATCTCGGGCGTCGTCTATGCCGCCGATGCGGGCGCCGACGTCATCCTCATGTCCTTCAGTAACCCCGGCTACTCCGCCGCTCTCCAGGCCGCCATCGACTACGCCTGGGCATCCGGCGCGGTCCTGGTTGCCGCCGCCGGCAACGACGGCGTTTCGACGAACACCTTCCCCGCCGGCGATCGCGGCGTCATCGGCGTCGCCTCGACCGACGCTGCTGACGCGCTCGCCGCATCCTCCAATTCGGGCGACTCCGTCTTCCTGGCGGCTCCCGGCGTCGGCATCTCGACGACCGCCGCTGGTGGCGGCGTCTCGTCCGTGTCCGGCACCTCGGCCTCCGCGGCCCTCGTCGCTGGCGCGGCTGCGCTGCTCGCCGCCAATGAGCCTTCCCTCTCGAATGGCACCATCGTCGGGCGGCTCGCCCGCAACGCCGATCCGACGCTCTCCGAGGGAACCGGCAACGGCCGCCTGAACCTGGCCCGCGCGATGGCCGATACGGTCAGTGACGAGGTCCAGCCGTCTGGGGCCTCTCCCGTCGGCGACAGCGGCCCGCTCGTCGGCCCGTATGTCGCGTCGGCTTGCACGCTGACTTCAGTCACCGTCGGTTCCCAGACTCCCGCCAACGCTGTCCCTGGTAACACGCTTGCCTACGTCGTGACCGTCGCAAAGAACGGCGGTAGCTGCACCGTCACGAGCTTCTCCATCGCGAATCTTCCGACCGGAGCATCGGGATCCTTCTCGCCAAGCTCTATCAACTTTTCCGGAACTACCGATTCCGCCGACGTGACATTGACCGTGACCACGAACGCTTCGACAACGCCGGCAGGTACGACGACGTTCACCGTCACTGCAAACGGAACGACGAGCGGCGGAAACAGCATCGGCGCAGCCAAGATAGGAAATGGCACGCTCGTGCTCAAGCGGAGCACGTCAACGACTGTGAGCTGCTCGCCTGGCTCCGTTGCGGTTGGTTCTCCCTCGAGCTGCACCGTTACGGTCGAGGATGTGCATTCGACCGGGACTAAGTCCAAGCCCCAGGGAAGCGTTTCGTTTACGAGTTCAGGTGCTGGCAGCTTCAGCTCCTCGAGCTGCACGCTCGCGGACCATCCGACGCAACCCCGTAGCACGTGCTCGGTGACCTACACGGCATCCGCGGTCGGCACCGGGACGCATGCCATCGGCGCTAACTATGGCGGCAGCACGACGCACATGCTGAGCAGCGGTTCGGGGAACCTCGGAGTTACTGCAGCAGATAGCCTCGGACCGATCACCTCGAGCGTCGCAGTGAGCCCCAATCCGGCGAATGTGGCGCCCACCGTTACCGCCAACGTCAGCGACGTGACGACCGGTAACAGCAACGTGACCCAGGCCGAGTTCTCGATGGGCGCGAGCGCAGCGGCCGCCGGCAGCGGCACCACCATGGCCGGCGCGGATGGCAGCTTCAACAGCCCGAATGAGAACGTCACCGCCACGCTCAGCGGAGCGGCCTTCTCGGCCTTGCCGGAAGGGACGCACACTGTCTGGGTCCGTGGACGCGACGCGGCCGGCAACTGGGGTGGTGCCACCAGCACCACCTTCACGAAGGACACGGCCGCGCCGAACACGACGATCACCGCCGGCCCGGCCGATGGCAGCCTGACCAACAACAACGACTCCAGCTTCAGCTTCACCTCCAGCGAGTCGGGCAGCACCTTCCAGTGCAGCCTCGATGGCGCCGCCTTCGCCACCTGCAGCTCGCCCCAGGCCTACGTCGACCTGAGCGACGGCAGTCACACCTTCGCGGTGCGCGCCACCGACGCGGCCGGCAACACCGATGCCACGCCGGCCAGTCGCACGTGGACCATCGACACCGGCGATCCGGCTGTCAGCCTGCTCGACTACACCAACCCCATCAACGCCGCCAACCAGACCAGCGTCAGCGCGTCGGGCACGGCCGAG